>ERZ1370068.7142-contig-6078_pt1 | contig 39504 bp, 73 predicted proteins | sample MGYA00561227_ERZ1370068 | MGnify/ENA primary metagenome ERZ1370068 (study PRJEB38410, sample SAMEA6850437) | metagenome | study: Metagenomic assessment of the ecological functions of the soil: analysis of the soil microbiota associated with the... | reverse complement strand
AGTTACGCATTGCTAACCGTGCTCAAGTAACATGGTGATTGCCGGCGAAGTCGCCCAGCAGGCGAGCCGCCAAGAGGTGGCGGAGCGCACCGTCAAAGTCCTGCGCCGCCGTGCCCTTTCCGTTCCGGCATTGCCTTTCTGTCGGTGAATCGGACGAAGATGCCACCGCACATCTCTCTCTGTGAACGCCCTGGGCCTTTGCCTTGAAACTGTCGTTCTCCTATGGCCGCGCTGCAGGCCGCGCAGAAGGCTGGGCGGGCAAGTCGGCTTCGCCGCCGGCCAGCGCGCCTTCGGCCACCGGGCCAAATGAACGGTGCCGCCGCGCTGGGCAAGTGGTCACCAGCCATGGAAAAGGCGGCGTGATCGACGCCGCCCGGTTTTGCAGCGGGGATAGCCGCGCGGCGCTGTCGGGCGGCGCGCGGTCTTTGACCAGCAGCGCGTCTCTATGGAAGCGCATCATGGTGAACAGGCCGCACGGCCTGAGCCCGCGCTTCTCCATCAACGCGAGATCGTCGCACACCAGCACGCGCTCGACGTCGAACACGGGCCGCCAGCCCAGCATGTCGGCGAACGGCGCCATGCGGCGCTCGACCCAGCCGCGCATGCCCTCCTCGGCGCTGAAGTGGTTGACGATGATCACCTCGCCGCCCGGCCGGCACACGCGCGACAGCTCGCGCATGACCTTTTCGGGGTCGGGCACGACCGTCATGACGTACATGGCCACGACCGTGTCGAAGGAGGCGTCGGGGAACTTCAGGTCGCTCGCGTCCATCTCGTGCAGGCTCGGCGACGTTGTCGAGGCCCTCGGCGGCGACACGCGCTCGCGCGCTTCTCCAGCATCTCCGGCGAGAGGTCGATGCCGACGATCTCGAGGTGGCGGCCATAGGTCGGCAGCGACAGGCCGGTGCCGACGCCGACCTCGAGCACGCGGCCCTTGCTCTGGTTGATGATCTCGACCGAGTGCTTGCGCCCCTCGGCGGCGACGCAGCCGAAGGTGTGATCGTAGACCGGGGCCCAGCGGCGGTATGACGCTCCTGACGGCGTCCTCGTCGATGCTGCACGCCGGCATCGACGGGGTCCTTGAAACGCTTGAAGAACTTCGGCGTGCGCGACTCTTCCGAACGCAGCTGCGGCCTCATGACTTGATCGTCTCCCTCACCAAGTGCCCAACTGACTAACGCGCTACGCGCTCGATAGTCTCGCAGTGCGCGCCAGCTGCGGCTCGCCGTCTCCGGCCGCGTCGGCCCGACTCAACGCGCGCTCGATCCATCCGCCGCCCAGCACCCGCGCTTCCGGGCCGGCATCGGCATAGAACACACAGGCCTGGCCGGCGGCCACGCCGTATTCGCCATCGCGCAGCAGCACCCGCGCCCCTTCGCCCGATGGAACAGGGTGGCAGGCTGCGGCGGCGCAGGTCGAGCGCATCGCGCACGGCCACGATCATGCCCCGAAGGGATCGGCTCGTCGCCGAGCCAGTTAACGTCCCTGAGGGTGATCCAGTGCGCATGCAAGCTCTCGCGCGGACCGACCACCACCTGCTTGGCTGTCGGCATCGAGGCGCACGACGTAGAGCGGCGCCGGGCCCGGGATGCCGCAGGCCGCGACGCTGGCCGATGGTGTAGTTGATGATGCCGCTGTGGCGGCCGAGCACGCGGCCGTCGACGTGCACGATCTCGCCGGCTTCGCGCGGCGCCGGGCTTCAGGCGCTCGATGATGCTGGTGTAGCGGCCCTGCGGCACGAAGCAGATGTCCTGGCTGTCGGACTTGTCGGCGACCGGCAGGTCGAACTGCCGCGCCAGCGCGCGCACCTCGGCCTTGCGGCAGGCGCCGAGCGGGAAGCAGCAGCCAAGTCGAGCTGCGCGCGCGTGGTGGCGAACAGGAAGTAGCTCTGGTCGCGCTCGGCATCGGCGGCGCGGTAGAGCTCGGGGCCGCCGGCACCGGCGCGCAGCTGCGATGTAGTGGCCGGTCGCCAGCGCGTCCGCGCTCGAGCTCGCGCGGCCGTCGCCAGCAGCTCGTGGAACTTGATCTGCTGGTTGCAGACCACGCACGGGATCGGCGTCTCGCCGGCGGCATAGCTGTCGGCGAACGACCGCATCACGGTCGCCTTGAAGCGCTGCTCGTAGTCGAGCACGTAGTGCGGAATGCCGAGCCGGTCGGCGACCCGGCGCGCGTCGTGGATGTCCTGCCCGGCGCAGCAGGCGCCGCTGCGGCCGACCGCCGCGCCGTGGTCGTAGAGCTGCAAGGTGACGCCGATGACCTCGTGGCCCTCGTCGCTTGAGCAGCGCCGCGACGACCGAAGAGTCGACGCCGCCGGACATGGCGACGACGATCCGCGCCGCGGGCGGCAGAGCGCGGCGCGCTTGCGCGCGCAGTGTCGTGCTAGATGCCATGGGCGGGCGTGGATGACGGCGCATAGCCTAAATCCTCACATTCTCCTTCCCTACGCGGCCGCCCATCCCGCGCGCCGAATATGGCGGCACGGCGGCGGCACAATCAAGGCGAAAACCGCTGCCCAGGGCCCGGCGATCGACCGCCTCAACGCACGTGCGAGGCAGGCCGTGCGACAGTCCTGCGCGAGCCATCCGTGAGCCCCGCTCGGAGCCGGGCAAGAGCATGCGAAGAAGGCCGCATTGGCCACCTGACCGCCAGAACACCAGAATTAACCATCGTGGCGAGCAAATATCGGCGCAGGCGTTCTTGAGTATTTACCTCGTCACTTAGGTCGATTTTAATTGCGTTCGTCTAGTGTCGTGCAGCAGGTCAGAACAAACGACGTAACGAGTATCATGACCGATCAACAGTACAGGGCGCGGGTGCGCTACGTCATCGGGCCGGACGGAAGTCCGCTGACCGTGGCCGATCTTCCGCCCAAGGATACCAAGCGCTGGGTCATACGGCGCAAGGCGGAGGTGGTGGCCGCCGTGCGCGGCGGCCTGCTGAGCCTGGAGGAGGCCTGCGAGCGCTACACGCTGACTGTGGACGAGTTCCTGTCCTGGCAGCGCTCCATCGATCGGCATCGGCTTGCCCGGCCTGCGCGCAACGCGCGATCCAGACTACCGCGACTCAGACGGTTGCCCGTTGCGCGGCGCGACACGGGCCTGAGCCCGACGCCGGCTGACTGCTCGGAGGCCGCCGCCATGCCGGCGCTTCGGCGGCGGCGCCGGTTGTCCATCCCGTGAGCACTGGCGGCAGCGCGCGAGCTCCTGACAGCCGGCAACCGCTGCCGCCTTCGCCCACGTCGCGGCGTCCTGCGCCATGGCCGGCGAACGCCGCAGAAGGGCGCAGACTTGACGAAGCGACGCCGACCCGCACGCCGCCCTGGGCCTGCTCAGAGCGCACGCGCAACGCTCTGGGACCCCGCTGATCGCGGAACGTCGGATCGCGTCTCGTGCAGAACGATCTCGGCAGCGCCACCCTCGGTCGGGCGGCGCGTGCCTCGGCACGCGAAGACATGCGTCTGCCTGCAGAGGGACCGGCCGGCCCCCAGCCAGCAGCGCAGCGACGCCGCCGCGCCACGAGGGCGTAGACTGGCCGGTCGGCGTGCCCCGCACCGATGAACGGCGGTCTCATAGGCGTGTGGGTTGGCCGGGTCGGCTCGGCCGATCGGCCGCCGTCTCGACCGGCTGCTGTGGCGCGCCGGCAAGTGTGGGCGGCAGATCAGCGGACGAGCAGCCGCCGCCAACGGCTGCCAGCGCTGGCGATGGCCAATGGCAAGAACGGCGCAAACGGTGCATGCTAAGCCTGCCCCGATGCGAGCGAGGATGCGCCGCGCTACCGCCGCGTGCCGGTCCCGCTAACACGATCTGGCGAACGACGATCGAGGGCGACGCTGCCACAAGAAGGGCGCAGCGAGCAAGGAAGCCGGACGAGCCGCTGCGGGCGTGGCTCAACTCAGCATTGAGGCCACTCGCGCTCGACCGTAGCGTGCCGGTCCGTGTCGTCCGACCATCGCGCGAGGTGACGGGGTCGAGCTTGCTCGAGCTCGTTGGCCCATCTCCTCGTGCTCGCGCTTGGCGGCATCGAGTTTTGCGCGCAAATCGGCAACCGAGTTGAGCAGATTCATACGCCGCAACGAGGCGGCCTTGGCAAAGGTCGAATAGGCGAAGTGCGAGGTGTCCTGATCCCCGTGCGCTCTTCCTCGGCCGCAATCTGGCGCGCCAGATCGCTGCGACCATGCGTTCAGAGTCGCGCGATCATGGACTCCATCGAAGCGACCTGTGCGCCTTCTCGGCTGACCTCGAACCGTTTCAGCCGCAACGCCGCGTCACGTGGCTTCATGACTCGCTACCCTCAAGTCCCGTTCAACAGCTGCGTCACTCGTCCCATCGCCCTGCGACGCAATTCGCTCGCGCCACAGTAGCCACGTACGCAAAGCATGTGCCAACAGCACACGGGATCGCTTACGGCCGGCCTTTTTCGAGCGCTGGGCGACGGCTGCTCCTCGCTCTTTCGGCTAACTTATACATGAGCCATTAAGTTGCGGTAAAGCAACGCGTTAGACGGAGCTGTAGGTCGACGGGCCGCAGCCGGTACTTTTTTTTGCCGCGCCTCTAGGGCCTGAGTCGCAAATCAGCTAGAACACGATTGCGGTGTGCGTCGAAACCTGCACTGGCAAGGTCCCGAGGGCAACGGAACAGCCAAGCTCAGGCTTCTGCGATGGGGGTGACATCAGGGTCATTTGTGTGCCGTCTTGGCGCGCGGCGGGGCTTGGCTGCCGGCTGCGGCGGGACATCTGTTTGTGTACGGCACAATGTCCGACGCTGTCCGGGGTGTATGCCGCAAGCTTTGCTGTTCGGAAATGAGCGTACTGCGTAAGGCATAATTAGGCTTTGTTAACCTCTGGCGACTAGCCTCGGGAACCGAAGGCTAGGCGGAGTTCAGCCAGCGGCGGCCTCTCTCAAACATCGGGCAGCGGACCCCTGCCGGGGTCTGGAAGAGAGGATTGACATGCGAGTCCTTCTGATCGAGGACGACAGCGCCACGGCGCAGAGCATCGAGCTGATGCTGCAGTCCGAGGGGTTCAACGTCTACACGACCGACCTCGGCGAAGAGGGCGTCGACCTCGGCAAGCTCTACGACTACGACATCATCCTGCTCGACCTCAATCTGCCGGACATGAGCGGCTACGAGGTTCTGAAGACGCTCGCGCGTCAGCAAGGTGCAGACGCCGATCCTGATCCTGTCCGGGCTTGCCGGCATCGAGGACAAGGTGCGCGGGCCTCGGCTTCGGCGCCGACGACTACATGACCAAGCCCTTCCACAAGGACGAGCTGGTGGCCCGCATCCACGCCATCGTGCGCCGCTCCAAGGGCCACGCCCAGTCGGTGATCGAGACCGGCGAGCTCAAGGTCAATCTCGACACCAAGACGGTCGAGGTGAACGGCCAGCGCGTGCATCTGACCAGCAAAGAATACCAGATGCTGGAGCTGCTTTCGCTGCGCAAGGGCACCACGCTGACCAAGGAAATGTTCCTCAACCACCTCTACGGCGGCATGGACGAGCCCGAGCTCAAGATCATCGACGTCTTCATCTGCAAGCTGCGCAAGAAGCTGCAGGCGGCGACCGGCGGTCAGCACTATATCGAGACGGTGTGGGGCCGCGGCTACGTGCTGCGCGATCCTGGTGACGAACACGTAGCCGCTTGAGTTCTCTGTCTGCTTCTTCGCTTCACCTTAAAGGGCGCCGTCGGGCTCCCTTTACTTTTTGGGCGCCCCGCTTGGTCAAGCGCGCCCTCTCCTCGCCTCACTCCCGGCCAGAGGGCGAGGCGTTGCCGCCGGGCAGCTCCGCTGCCAGCGCTGTCCGGCTGCCCGCGCGCCGGTGCTTGCCGAGCGACGGCGGACATGCTCCTGTGCGCAGGCAAAAGTGAACCGAGCCCAGCTGCGTGTCGCGCCACGTTTCCTCTCCGGTCGTCCGGACACCTCATGACCTGCCTGGTCAGCGGCTGGCGACCGCGTCGAGCGCCGACACCGAGATCGCCATCATCGAAGCCATGAAGATGCATATCACCGATCGTGCGCCGAGCAATCCGGCCGCGTCACTCAATGGCTCGTGAGCGAGAACAGCACGGTGGCCGAAGGCCAGCCACTGCTCGAACTGGCGCCGCTCTAGATGCGGGTGGCGCGTTGCAAACGGCAAGGCTTGGCGACGGGTCCTTGCCCCTGCTGTGGGCATGCGCCAAACTGGCCCGGCGATGCCCGACCAGCGAACGTGGAAGGAAGTGGCAATGGGCAACACCGCAACGCTGAAAGTTCGCGTCAACAGGGACAAATGCCAGGGGCACAATCGTTGCAAGGCGATCGCCCGGAGCTGTTTGAACTCGACGAGTATGGCAACGCACGCGAGGTCAATGACGGCTCGGTTCCCCCGGAACTGGAAGAAAAGGCCTATCTCGCCAAATCCAACTGCCCCGAGTTCGCGGTCGAGATCGTCGAGACAAGTGAGAGAGCGCCATGAGCGAACGATCCGCCCGTCAAGGATTGGGCCACCGACTTGGATCACCTTGATCCCGCGCTGGATCAACGACCCGTTCCCGATCTGGGAGGACATGCGCAAGCAGCTGCCCGATCGCCCATACCGATCGCTTCATGGGCGTCTACTTCACCGTCGCGCTATGCCGACGTGCGGGCCATTGCTTACGATACCGAGCACTTCTCCTCGCGCCGCGTCGTCGTTCGCGAAACGCCGCCGCCGCGCGTGCCGGCTCCGCCCATTACCTCCGATCCGCCGGAGCACCGCGCCCGCGCGCATGGTCCTGCTGCCTCCGTTCACACCCGATCAGATGAAGAGGCTCGAGCCGCGGGCGCGCGCGCTGGCAAACGAGCTGATCGACAAATTCATCGATCGCGGCGGCTGCGATGCCGCCGTCGAGTACGCGCAGGAAATACCCGGTGCGCCTCATCGCCCACCTCTTGGGCCTGCCGGAGGAGGACGGGGACCTCTACCGGCAGTGGATCCAGCGGCATCCTCGAGGACGGCATTACCGACAACAGCGCCTTGATGCAGGCCGTCGGCGAAATGACCCATTACTTCATGGGCCACGTGCATGAGCGCGCTGCAGACGCCTCGGCGACGACCTCGATCAGCTACTCTGAACCAAACCCAGCTCAACGGCGAACCGATGAGCACCGGAAAACGTCATCGGTTCCTTGCGGCTCTTGCTGATCGCCGGCATCGACACCACCTGGAGCGGCGATCGGTCTCGTGCCTGTGGCACTCTGGCCAGGACCCCGACGGATCGCCGGCGCCTCAGCGAGGAGCCCGAACTGATGCCGCTCGCCATCGAGGAGTTCTTGCGCGCCTTTGCTCCGGTCACCATGGCGCGCGAGGTCAAGAGGCAGACGCAGATCAACGGTTGCACCTTCCAGGAAGGGGCAAATGGTGCTGCTCTGTCTCTTCCCGGCCGCCAATCGCGATCCGGATATGTTTCCCGACGCCGACAAGGTCATCATCGATCGCAAGCGAAAACCGCCACGCCGCCTTCGGCCTCGGCATCCATCGCTGCATCGGCTCCAACCTGGCGCGCCTGGAGATGACCGTTGCCGTCGAGGAGTTCTTGCGGCGGATCCCCGAGTTCAGCCTCGCCGGCGAGGTCACATGGTCCGGAGGGTACCGTGCGCGGTCCCCGTCTTCTGCCCGTCAGCTTCCCACGCGGGCAAGCTCTAGCGGCTTGAGCGCTGCAACTGTGGTCACCGCCGGCAGGCTCGGCGCGGGCGGTGGACCACAAAGGCGGCACGCGCTAGTAGAACCACACCCTCACACACCCCCGCGCGCCGCTCGCTAGGCCCATGCTCCCTCAGCCGCCATCGTCCCCGTGACGCCGTTCCAGCAGAACTGCACCTTCCTGTGGGACGAAGACAGCAAAGCGGGGTGTCGTCGTCGACCCCGGCGGCGACCTCGATCGCATCCAAGCCGGCCTCGATCAGGTGGGCCTCCTCGTCGAAAAGATTATTCTCACGCACGGCCACCTCGATCACGCCCGGCGGGGCCGCCGAATTGAAGGAAAAACTAGGCGGGGTGCCCATCGAAGGCCCGCATCGGGCCGACCAGTTCCTCCTCGACGGCCTGGCCGCGCAAGCGCGCGCCTACGGTTTGGCCGATGGGCGTAACGTCACTCCCGATCGCTGGCTCGAGCGTCAAGGCGACAGCGTCAGCGCGGCGGGCCTCGACTTCGCGGTGCTGCACTGTCCGGGGCATTCGCCGGGTTCGGTCGTGCTTGTCAACGAGGCCCAGCGCCTGGCGCTCGTGGGTGACGTGCTGTTCCGCGGCTCGATCGGGCGTACCGATTTTCCCTACGGCGACCACGCGGGCGCTGATCGACGGCATCAAAACCAAGTTGCTGCCCCTCGGCGACGATTTGGTCTTTATCTGTGGGCACGGCCCGATGAGCACGATCGGCGAGGAACGCCGTAGCAATCCCTTCCTCGCCTGATGCCGTCAGTCGCGGCGTAAATTTACGCTCACACCCTTGAGCGCCACGACCTTGGTGGCGACCGAGATCACCTGGCTCTTGCCATCGGTCGTGACCGCCATCGAACCGGAGAAGCCCCCGCCGTTGATGGCGAGCTTGATATTGTTGCCGGACGCATGGCCGGCCACGGTGCCCGAGGCATTAAATGTGCGCTCCTCCCAATGCCCGGCGACGCGGCTGCCGGTCGCCGTCAGCTGCGCACGCAACTCGATCTTGCTGGAAGAAGAGGCGCAACGCAGCGCCAAGCCCAGGGTCTCGTCCCCCTTGGGGCTGTAGTAGGCGCGGCATTTGAGGGCTTCCGAGCGTCCGTCGTCGAGCCGAATGCTGCCCGATCCGGACCAAGATCCGCTGAGGAAGGCAAAGGCGCCGGCCGCACGCGGCGCCGGCACCGCGCTCTAGTAGGCCCACGACAATCGCAACGCCAAAGACACCCGTCCCCGCTGCCTTCCCTGCCAGCATGGCCGCCTCCCAACCCCCGTGCCCGCGCGCAGTCGTACTGCGATTCTTCGCAAGACCGTGAGTATACTGCGGATTGGCCTGGCCATAGCGCGGCAGCCCCGCCACGCCCGCCGCGAAATTGCGCAAGGTCGCAAGCCGCCCCGGTTGGCGCGTCAACCGCGATAGCGCCCGAAGCGGTGATGGCTCGCGGCGCCGCCCAGCACAGACGCCGATTGCAGCGGACGCTGGCGAAACGGTTGGCGCCGGCGCGGCTAACGGGCAAGAAAGGCGCGCGTCAGCCGCAGGAACTCATCGAGCCGGTCGTGGTGCACCCAGTGTCCTGCCTTTTCGATCGTCACCACGCTGGGCGTTCTTGAAGGCCCCAACCCTCCCGTCCTCCGCTCGGATTAGAGGCCCAGCTCTCTTTGCCGTAGACCAGCAGGGTCGGGCAGCCGATGCGACCCCAGAGGGCCTCGACGTCCTGCTGCGCATGTCGTAGGGCGGCCATGAGCGCACGTAGTTGTCGAACTTCCAGCTGTAGGTGCCGTCCTCGTTCTGGTTGACCCCATGCACGGTCAAATGCCGCGCCTGTTGCGGCGGACAGATGCCCATTCTCCTCCTGCATGCGTTTGTAGGCATCCTCGATCGATGGAGTAGCGGCGCGCGACGCGACCGGAGAGGGCGCGCTGCTCACCGATCCAGCGTGCGCATGCGCTCGGCGAAGGGCTTGGCCTGGCGCTCCCGCAACATTTTCGGGCTCGGCCCAAGTCCCTCGATGGCGATGAGTTTGGCCACGTTTTCGGGTAGAGCCCGCTGTAGCGCAGCGCGATATTGCCGCCGAGCGAGTGCCCGATAATGGTGAGCGGGGCGACCTTGAGCTGATGTATGAGCTGGGCCAGGTCGTAGATGTAGCCCGCCATCATGTAGGTCCCATCCTTGACCATTCGCTGTCGCCGTGCCCGCGCAGGTCCGGGGCGATGATGTGCCAGTCCCGGCGCAGCTCTTCGGCCAACCAGTCCCAGTTGCGACAGTGATCGCGCCCGCCGTGCACCAGCACCAGCAGCGGAGCGTCCACATTGCCCCAATCGACATAGTGCAGGCGCAGGCGCTGCGAAAAAAGATGCGCGAGGTGGGGCCGGGGCCACTCTGAGGACATGGGGAGCGCGTGCCTGATTTGTGCGGTGCAATAGGAGCTTAGCGCCGTCACGCCCAAGGTGAAAGCGGCGCGACGTCCCTCCGGCGGTCTCGGCCCTGGCGCGCGGAACGGCGCGGGCGCGGGCGCACACGTGCCAGCACCGTCCACGCCCACGGACACGGAGAACGCCAGGTGCCAAGGGCCGGGCCTCGGCCGCTGCTAGGCCGGCCCCCGCGGCCTGCGCGTTTGCCCTCGCGTAACCTCAAGAACCCCCGCCGCGACGGCGACCCGAGCGCGACCGCCCCTGCAAGCCTCGGAAACGACAGACCGTCAGACCATTTTGCCCAGGATCGAGGTCATCTCCTTGGCGGAGAAGGCGCGCAGCGTCTGGTTTTAACGTTGCCAAGCTTGGCAATCGACAGCGCGAAAGCCGTCATGGCCTCGTCATCGGGCGCCTCGAATACGGCCACCACATCGTATTGGCCAAGCGTCCAGTAGCTTTCCTGCATGGCGATGCCGGCCTCTCTGGCCAGCGCTCCCGCACCTGATCGGTGCGCTTCACCGTGTCCTGATGGCCTTGAGACCCTGTTCGCTGTAACTGGCAAGCAAAATGTAGTTTGCCATGACGGCGTCCTCCGAACCGCGCCGCCCGTCTTTGCCGGGCGCAAGCTTAGTCCGCGCAGGCGGCAAGGGAATTGCAAAAGCCGGGCGCGGCCGCCGTCGGCCGCAGCTCATGCTGCCTCTATTTGCGATGTACATCCGCGCCTGGCTTCGGCGCGCCGGGCTCGACCGGCCCGCCGGCCTCCTGCCAGGCTTTGAAGCCACCCAGCACGTGCGCCACGGGCTTTAGCCCCATGTCCTGCGCCGTCTTGGCGGCCAAGGCCGAGCGTAGACCACCGGCGCAGAAGAACACGAATTTCTTATCCTCTCCAAACCTCTCCTTGTAGTAGGGCTTTCGGGATCGATCCAAAATTCCAACATGCCGCGCGTGACGTTGAAGGTGCCGGGCACCTTGCCGTCGCGCTCTGCGCTCACGCGGATCACGCAAGTCAACGAGTACCACGTCGTCACGGCCAAACAGCTTTACGGCCTCGCTGGCTGGCAGCTCCTCGATCTCGCGCTTGGCGGCATCGACCATGGCTTTGACACTTCTGACTATCTTCTGGGCCATCAAACGTCTCCCGCTCATCTCCAGCTGAAGGGCCATGAGCTGGCCACCTTGACCCTTCCTTACGGCAGACGCCCTCGCGCCGCCACGTTTAGATGGCTAGCGTGGCGGCGAATCTCATAGTCTTGGTGCCGATGCCCGTGCGCTATGCCCTTCCTGCCGCTGCCCTCCCTGCTTGCGCGCCTGCGCGGCAGCGCTGCCGGGCTATACCCCGCCGCCGCTCAAGGAAAAGAAGGCGACCAAGCTCGTCGGCCCCAGCAGCGGCGAGATCACCGGCGAGGGAACCTCACGAGCTGAGCGAGCCTCGACAAGGGGCGCGACTGCAAACGCACGCTGGGATCCATGCAGATCACCATTGCCCGGCTCATGGATCCTGGCTTCCGGTCGAGCCGTCCGCCACTGCCTCGGCTATGCAGACCGGGCAGCGCCGCGATCTCCGGCGGTTCGACGCGCGGCGCCGATCGACAGGCCGAATACGCGCGCGAGCGCGCCAGGCTCGAGGCCTATAACCGCCTACTCGCGAGCAAGAACTCGCAAGACCATGGACATCGACGCGGAAGCTGGCCAAGCCGCCCGAGCCGGGCGGCAAGCGCTACTGACGGGCGCCCGCCCAGCCGTCGGCGGCCATCTCGATCAGCTTGAGGGCGCGTCCAGTTTGCGCGTCAGGCTCTCAAACTCGCGCCTCAGTTCCTCATTGCGGAAGATCTGATCGAAGGTCGGCGCCTCCAGCTTTGGATGGCCTCGAAGGAGGCGGCCGAGTCCCGCATGAGGATCTTGAGCTGGAAGCTGGCCTCGACCGTCTCGTAGGTATTATCGGCAATGCGCAGGTCGTGCGTCGGCGCGCTGGCGCGCCTTGGCAACCTGCTCACGCTGCTGCAACAGATAGCGCCGGTAGCCCTTGGCGGCCTCTTCCGCCAGGCTTCTGGCTCTCGCGATTGCCTTCCAGCGCGCGCTTCTGATCCGTCGCGGTTTTCGGCCTTGAGCAGCTCGGCGGTTTCACGCGCGCGGCGCGAATGTCGCGCCTCGATCGCCGTCAGCTTCGGCAGATATTGGTTGTCGATCTTGGCGATCAGCCCATCCTGGGCATGCACCAGCAGCGCAAACAGCGCGGCGTGCATGGCGAAATACTTGCGCGCCGCGCCGATGTTCTCACCCGATGCCGTCATGCAGCTTACCGAGTTGCTAGGTCGATCAGCTTGGCCGAATTGAACACCGCCACCAAGCGCACGAGGTCGCCGGACAGCACGCTGTCGAGCAAGCAGGTCGACCTGTTCGGGGCTCAATTGCACGCCGGCCTTTTGCAGGGCCTCCAGCACCTCGCCTTTGGCTTGCTTGATCTCCTCGCGATTGAGATCGATCTTCTTCTTGGTCTCCTCGACGTCCTTGCTGAGGCTGTCGACGGTATCGGTGAGGTAGCCCGGCAGCATACCGTCCTTGGGCGCCACCAGCTGCTTCTCGCGCAGCTTGACGATGCGATCGTCGAGATCCCGGATGTTTTTGCGCAAAGCCCTCGATTTTCTTCTGCACATCGACCACGGGCACGTCCGTGACGAGGCCCAAGGCGGCATCCAAGAGCTCACGGATTTTCTTTTCGCGATCCTCGCGCGTCTCCGTCCACAGCGGCTTGACGAGAAATCGGCCTCGGGCGGCAGCTTCTGGCCTCGCCCCGATTGCGCGCGGTATCCTGCAAAATGGCGCGTCGACCGCCTTCATCAGACGCTGCGCCTGCTCATCAGCTGACCTCGCCTTCGCGCGGGTCCTTGGCGGGCTCGCCGGTTTGGCCGGAGCCCGGCGGGGCCCGCGTTGGGCTCAGGCGTGCCCGGCTGCGGCGGCTGGTCGGCGGCGGCGTCAGGCTTGCGCCTGATCAGCTCGGCGATGCCGTCGGCGCTGGGCCGTCTGCGCCTCGGCGGCGGCGCTGCAGGCCATGAGCGCAAGCGCCACGCTGGTGGCGAGCCTCGCCTGCGCCCAGCAATTGCTGATAACCATGACCCCGCACCTCCTGCTTGCCGCAGCATGACCGAGCAAATCGACTTTTTCGTGATGGCAAGGGCTTGTGTAGCCGTTGACGCGGGCGTTGGCCGCCAGCACCAGGCTCATGAGGTCGGCGATTCACTTGGCGCGCATCGGTGAGAACGACCATGTGCGTGAAGTCCTCGCCGAGGCCTTCTCATTTTGGCGCGCGCTGCAAGCGCGCATCGAAGGGACGATCCCCCAAAGCTGTAGGCCGAGGCGCACTTCGCTGAGCGTTGAGCGCCAGCGGCGGCAAACGCCGCCGGGGCGCCAAAACAGATATGGGTCGGGGCTGCAGCTGAGCTGCAGCTCCGGTATTGCCCGCTTCACCTCGGCCGCGAGCAGCTGATAGAGGGGTCGGTATCCCTTGGCTTGCGCGATTAGCTTTTCCAGCAACGCGGCCTCGTCGGGATTGGGGCGCGGCACGGATGGGCTGCGGCGGCGCCGGGGGAGGCTTTTCCGGTCGCGGCTTCGGGCGCGGAACGCGGCGGTCGCTCCGGCGCGCCTTCATAAATGGGTCGGCCACCATTGCTGTAGATGCGCTCCAGCCACGACGCCCGTGCGAAGGCAAAGCCTTGGCCGCGCAACCAATCGATGACCTCGTTCTTGTCGCTGAAGTTCTGGGCTGCGATCGCGGTCATCCAGCCGGCCAAGTCACGGCCGGAGCGGGCCTTAAGCTCCGCCAAAACCGCTCCTCCTCCGGCGTTCGTCTGCCGCCATCGCCTCGCCTGCTCGTTGGGTGCTCCGCAAAAAATGCACCTGGGCGCAGCCCCTCATAGCGCGATTCAGGAGCGATCGCGACGCCGTTGGCCGAGAGCTACTTCGGGTTAGCGTCCAGGTGCCAAGCGCGAAGGATCCGATCCGGCTTGGTGGCAATCTCGATGTAGTCGACCTTGGCCCAGCGCTCGGCAAACGAACGATAGAAAGGTGACCAGCGCGTTGCCGGATTGGCCGGTGGTGCATGTAAAGCGAGCGGTCGAGATCGGCAAAATCATAGATGGCGCGGTAGCTCGCCGCATGCCGATTGGCAAACGGTTCAGAGCTTGCTGAAATCGCATGCGCGGCCGACGTCGAGCGTGCAGTCGTCGCCGGGGCTCGGCACGCTGATATTGAAGATGGCGGCGACATCGAACAGCCCGGCTATTTTGCCAACCGACCCCAGGGGCCGGTGTTCGCTGTGGGCCTGATGCACGTCGCCCCAGCGCCATTTCGATCGATCCTTGCCGTAACGTCGCTCCAGGTCAGCTACCGCGCTCGCCAGCGCGGCGGCGAGCACTGGCACCGCAACCTCTTCGTGGCGAGGTGGTGCGGTCGTCGCACCAATCGCGGCCGTCGCGCGCGCCCTCCAAGAGCCGGATCAGCGCGGTCGCCCGTGAGCCCGCAGAAGCGGTCGACGAAGGCAAACCCTAGATCGTCGTGGTATATCGCGCGCACGGCCTCGCGCAGCCAGGCCGTAAAGATCAGCGGTTCGGCGAGATCGGCGCGCATGCTGCCGTCCCAACCGGTCAGTTGATCGAGGAGTTGCTGGTCGACCTTCTCGCCGATTTGTGCAGCGGCCGTCATCAACGGTTGCAGCCGGGTGATGGCGAGCGACAGCACATCCCCTGCGCCTGCCGCATGCTGTTAAGATCATGCGGCCCGCGGTCGGGGGCGATGATCAGCTCCTCGATGCGCCGCTGCCGGAAGGCCGGGTCCCAATCAAACGTCAGGTGCTGGGCGGCGTTTGCCGCAACGATGCGCGCTATTGGCGGTGCCGATGGCCCCCGGCGCTGGATCCATCAGGCGCGGCAGATCTTGAACGGCACGTAACCCTTCCAGTCGTGGCGCGCATCCCAGCCCGGCACCGGCGCGCGACCGGCCACCGTGTTGGCGGGATCGCGCAGCGGCACGCGCCCGGGGCGATCAAGCCGATGTGGCCGCTGGCATCGGCCACCACCATGTTCTGCATGGGTCCCACGTAGCGCTGCATGCGCTCCATGTAAGCGGCAACCGTCTTGAGGTCGGGGTCGAGCAAGCTCGACCGCGAGCGTCGTGTCGTCGTCGCTCAAGGCCGTCCATTGCAGGGCTGCCACATGACCTGGCCCGAGCAGGGCCTCAAGACCGCGATAAAAACCCGGCAGCACCGGCCCATGCCGGGTGCGCCGACGCTCGACATGGCGCACACCCTCCCCTTGACGACGATCGCCATGGGTTCGCGCACGAAGGCGCGCCAGCCCTCGGGCGTCAGGTACTGCGCAGCATTATCGGGATTGAGCTTTTCAATGAAGATGTCTTCGACGTCAGCACCCGTATTGGTATAGCCCCAGGCGAGCGCGTCGGTGCGGAGCCGAGCACGATCAGCGGCGCTCCGGCAGGCCGGCACCGACGACATTGACCGACGCGGCGGCCGCTTGCTCAGCGCGAGGTGCGCCAAATACCACACCGATGGCGCCGTCAAGCCCAGATGCGGGTCGTTGGCGAGCAGCGGTTTGCCCGAGCGCGTGCGCGCGCCCGCCACGACCCAGTTGTTGGAGGCACCACCCATGCCGGCCGTATCGATGAAACCTGCCGCCGCTCGGCGCGCGGGAACCGCGGCGCGTTGCAGGGGATAAAGCTCGGCGAGTTCCGGCAGCGGCGGCGCCTGTTCGGCCGCATCGGAGGGCATCAGGTCTTCGATTTCTGCCGCCTTCAAACCCTGCGCGGCATAGGCGAGGCGCGCCAACTCGTGATTGAGGTTGGCGCCGAGCTGCAAGGCCATCAGTTTGGCAATCACCATGCTGTCGGCGGGCCGCCATGGCTCGGGCGTATGACGCAACAGGATGAATTCGCTGGGGCAAGTCGCGGCTCGAACCAACCGGTCCTGCGCCGCAGGAAGGCGTTGACGCCATCGGCATAGGCCTCGAGGTCCTGCCGGTCCTGGGCGGTCAGCGCCGCCAGCGAGCGTTCGGCGTGGCCGTAAAGATCAAGCGTGCGCAGGAACACATCGGTGGTAAAGCTTACGTTCACCGAAGATCTCCGACAGCCGCGCCTTCGCCCGCTGCGCCGCGACAGCCTCCATCTGCCACAGACGGTCCTGCGCGTGCGCGAAGCCCAACCCAAAACGAGAGATCGCGGCGCGACTGGCAAAGACGTGTGGCACATATTCGCGGTCGCGCGTGATCGCGATGGGTGCGCGATGCCCTCGAGCACGAGGCGACCTGAGGCGGAGGGTACCGTCGCGCGCAACCAGGCATAGCCGGCCCCGATGACCAAACCCGCCAGCGTGACGAGCAGCGCACAAAGCGCCGCGAGCCAGATCAGGACGCGCTGCATCGCCGAGCCCTAGTTTGCAAAACCCACAAGGGACGCAAAACCTAGCACGCCTTGCCGCCGGCCCGCCACCCCGCACCGCGGCGAGCCTGGCCCGGGCAAAGGCCCTCAGCATCCCGCAGGACCCGTCGTTTTTGGCTCGCATCCCGCCGTCTGTTTGCTGTTGCTGTTGCCGTTGCTGTCGCCGTTGCGTAGCCGCGCCGGCGGTTGCGGCTGCGCGCGCTCAATGTCAGAGTCGAAACTTTGAAAAACTCGCCGCTAGCGCCGATATTGGACGAACACCGACTTGGTCGCCATCTGGTCGCAGAGGGCGCGCGCGGGGTAGTTGAATTCCTGCGTCGCCAGTAGGTGCGCGCGTGGGCGCCCCGCGCATCCGCCTCCGCTCGCGATAGGCGGCCTCCATCAGGGCACGCCCGGCACCGGTCTTGCGCCGGGCCGGACTGAACGAGCAGTCCTCCAGGTAGCAATAGTAGCTCGGCGACCAGGTCGAGCGATGAAACAGCGCGTGACGCCGATCCCACCGGGGTATCGCGCTGGCGTCGACCGCCACCGAGCCCAATGTGTGAAAGTCGGGAGTGCCGGCCGAGCCAGCGCGCGGCGCCAGGTCTCCCCTCGATCACCGGCCCGGCGACGCTGGCCTGATAGAATTCGATGCGTAGCCCCTTTGAAGAGCTTGAGCCAAACCGACTTGTCCTTGGCCTCAAGACGCCTGCACCGCGATGCTCATGGCTCCAGCCCTCCCATTGCCTGGTCGGAAAATCTCTTGCATATCGGCCGGCCGCGAACCAGCGCTTCCCCTGCTACCTGAGCCAGAGCGAGGCCAGATCCCAGGAAGGCAAAGAAGCCGACCACGTCGGTGACCATGGTCACGAACACCCCCGAGGCGACGGCCGGATCGTAAGCCGGCGCGCGTCAAGCGTCAGGGGATCAGGATGCCGGCGAGGGCCGCCGCCAGGAAGTTGCAGATCATGGCCGCGGCAACTCACCAGGCCCGAGCGCTGCCGACACCGAACCAGAGCAGCACCACCGAGGCCCATGATGGCGGCAAACGCCACGCCATTGATGAGGCCGACGGAGGCCTCACGCGCCGATCGACCCGGCGGTGTTGACTGGGCCGAGCGTCGCGGGTCGCGAGCGCGCGCACCGTCACCGTCATGGTCTGCGTCGCCGCGTTGCCGCCCGTGGACGCGACGATCGGCATCAGCACGGCGAGCGCCACCATCTGATCGATGGTGGCGTCGAAGAGCTTGATCACGCGAGGCCGACAGCAGCGCCGTGCCGAGGTTGATGAAGCAGCCACGAGAAGCGGTTGCGCACGATGTTCAAGACGCTGTCGGCGATACGCTCTGTCGCCGACGCCGCCGAGGCGGCGCAGATGTCCTCCTCGGCCTCCTCCTCGATGACGTCGACCACGTCGTCGACCGTCGACCACGCCGACGAGGCGCTTGTTGGCGTCCACCACCGGCGCCGACTTCAGATCGTAGCGCTCGAACTGGCGCGCCATCTCCTCCTGGTCGGCGGTGGCCAGCACGACGTGGCGGGTCGGGTCCATGATGGTGTCGACGGCAACCTCGCGCTTGGTGCGCAACAGCCGGCTCAGGTCGACGCCGCCCAGCACGTGATAGGTCGGGTCGACGACGTAGATGTCGGAGAAGGTCTCCGGCAGCTCCTCGGCCTCGCGCATGTGGTCGATCACCTGGCCGACCGTCCAGAACGGGCGGCACGGCCACGAAGTCGGTCTGCATGAGACGGCCGGCGGCGTCTCTTGCGGTATTCGAGGTTGCGCTCAACCGCGGCGCGATCGACGGTCGGGGATCTGCGCCAGGATCTGCCTGCCGGTCCGCTGCCTCGAGGCTCTCCAGCACGTAGGCCGCGTCGTCCGGTCTCGAGCTCGGCAACGGCCTTGGCCACCGTCGCGTGCGGCAGATCCCGCAGCAACTGGTCACGAACGCGCGGTCTCCGTCAAGCTCGGACAGCGCCTCTGGATCGGAAGCTGGCCCCCAAGCGTCTCGACGAACTGCAGCGCGCTCGGGCGCCTCGAGGAGTTCGATCAGATCGGCGAGATCGGGCGCCTCCATGCCCACGACGAGCGACCGGATCCGGCCCCGTCCCGTGCGGCGAGCGCCTCGGCGATGGCGGGAGCGTAGTTCCGGACATCGCGCTGGATGGCGCCGCTCGCCCCGTGCTGTCATCTTGCATGGCGCTGAGTCCGTTGTCTGGCGGCTTCCTCGCGGCGACCGCGCGCGCGCCGGTCGCGCCCGAGAGGCCTCGTGGGTCGGCCGGAGGGCGGCGTTACAGGCGCAATGCCCCACCCCAAGGACGAGGCCTGCTCTGCGCGATACCACAATCTGGTGCCGCTGCGACACAGGCGCGGCACAAAACGTTGGTGCAAAAGCAAACTGGGTTGAAGCATTTGTCCTGGCCGTGGGCCGTGCTTATCTTGCCTATACCTCGCCGCGCATGTCAGAAGCCGCTCGGGGTTGGCTTACGGCAGGCCGATCGAGCGTAGGGGATATGGGCAAAATGCGCGTTTCTTGCGCGTTGGCGTTGCTGCTGTGCCTGATGGCCGGCACACCGGTGTTGGCCGCACCGCAAACCTGCGGTCCGCGGCAGGCGCTTGGCGTCGGGCGAACCCTGGAGATCGATACGCGCGCCGGCCCGCGCTTCGGCTTCAATACCAAGGGACCCCGAGCCTCCTCGCCGACGGCGAGGTGATCCTGACCTTCGACGACGGGCCGCTGCGCGCCTACACCAGACCGATCCTCGACGACCCTGGCGGCGCACTGCACCAAGGCCGACGTTCTTCCTGGTCGGGCGCATGGCGGTCGCCGACCCCGAGATGGTGCAGGAGTATGCGCGCCATAGGCCACACGGTCGGCACCCACACCTGGTCGCACGCCAACCTGCAGGCCATGTCACCGGCGCGGGCGCGGGCGGAGATCGAGCTCGGGCTTCAGCGGCCGTGCAGGGCGCGATGGGTCGGCCGATCGCGCCGTTCTTTCGCTTTCCCTATCTGCGCGACTCGCAAGGGGACGAGCGACTATCTGGCCAGGCGCGGCAGATCGCGGCGTTTTCCATCGACGTCGGACAGCAAGGACTATCGCACCACGCGATCCCCTCCGCGGTGCAGCGCAAGGTGATGGCCGACCTGGCGCGGCACGCACAAGGGCATCATCCTGTTCCACGACATCCAGCTCACTCGACGGCGCGGGCGCTGCCGGGCCTGCTCGCGGAACTGAAGGTCAAGGGCTACAAGGTGGTACACATCGTCCCCAAAGGCGAGGCCACCACCATTGCCGAATTCGACGGCCAGGCGCAGCAGGAACTGGGGCGGCGTCGCGCCGCGCTCGGCGGCGAACCTCTGGCGCGTCGGTCCTTGACTTGGCCGGCGGCGAAAACCATCCCCGCCCAGCCGGCCGCCGCCGAACTGCCCGCGACGCCGCCGTGCACGGCCGAGCGGCGAAGTCGACCGGCCCTCCTGGCGCACGATGCAGGAGCAGTGGTGGCCCCTGGCGCTGATCGCGCCTTCAACGCTTGGCGCCGCCTCGGCGTAAGCTTGCTTTTTTCGCACTGCGCGCGCCTTGGCAGCTTGGCCCCGCGCCCGCCTTTGCGCCTCCCGCGGCTCCCCAATCTTGACTAGTTGGACCTCCAACTAATAGGTTGCTGTAAAGACCAACAACCATGCGATAGGGAGGCCCTTCATGCGCACATCGACGTTGCATGCGTTAGCGGCGGCACTACGCACCGTTCCGGCAGCGGTCCCGCGGCGGCCCAAGAGGCGCCGAAAGCCATCAAGGTCGGCTATGTGCATCTCGCTGTCCGGCCCGCAATCGGCCGGCGCCATGCTGACGACGGTGCCGAACTACCGGCTGTGGGTCGACGAGGTCAACAAGGCCGGCGGCCTGATGCTCAAGAAATACAACAAGCGCGTCCCCATCGAGGTCAGCGAGATCGACGACCGCTCCAACAACGAGGACATGGTGCGCCTGGTCGAGCGCCTGATGACGCGTCGACAAGGTCGACATCGTGCTCTCGCCCTGGGGCACCGGGCCCAACCTGCAGGCGGCGCCCGACCTTCAGCAAGTACGGCTACCCGCAGATCGTGGGCACTGGCGGCCACCGACAAGATCCCCGAGCTGGCGCCGCGCTTCGGCAACGCGTTCTGGCTGCTGGGCCGGCCGACGCGAGGGCGTGGGCGCCCTCGTCGATCTGCTGAGCGACCTCAAGAAGAAGGGCCAGCTCAAGGACACGGTGGCGCTGTTCGACGGTGCAGCATCCCTTCGGCTCGGAGTTCCTCACCCCGCCAAGCCGGCGCTGGACGAAGGCCGGCTTCAAGATCGTCTACGAGACCACCTATCCGCTCGGCGTCTCCGACTTGAGCGCGCAGATCAAGGCGGCCAAGGCGGCCAACCCCGACATCATGATCGCCTTCTCCTACCCGCCCGACACCTTCATGCTGACCGAGCAGGCGATGGCCAACGACTTCAACCCGAAGTTCAAGTTCCTGTCGGTCGGCGTCGCCTTCCCGAGCTACAAGGGCAAGTTCGGCGACAAGATCAGACGGCACCTTCGGCCTCGGCGCCTGGGACCCGAACGGGCCCGGCGTCAAGGAGTACGTCGAGCGCCACAAGGCCGTGAACAAGGCCGAGCCGGACCGCTGGGCCTCCTCCAACACCTACGCCGGGTTGCAGGCGCTGCAGCAGGCGATCGAGCAGCGTGGGCGAGATCGACCGCGCCAAGATCATCGAGGAGCTGAAGACCGGCACGTTCAAGACCATCCTCGGCGACATGAAGCTCGAGGGCAACCGCCTGACCAAGCTGTGGTGGGTCGGCCAGTGGCAGGGCGGCGAATACAAGGGCATCGCGCCGCATCGACCTGCCGGGAGCCGGCCGCCGACGTTCTGAACGTTAACTGACGTGGCATGAGACAGGGCTCGCGCCCAGAAAGCGCGGGCCTATTTTCGCCAGGCTCGCGTCAGGTCGTCAAGCATGGACCGCGTACGTTGCGCGTGCCCCAGCCGAAGCCGCCACGAACCGCAGCCAACGCGCGATGATCCTGTTCGATTTCCTGCTCGCGGGCCTGGTCATCGGCGGCATCTATGCGCTGATCTCGATCGGGCTCAACCTGCAATACGGCGTCGCCCGCGTCTTGAACCTCGCCTACGGCGAGTTCCTGATGCTGGCGGGCTACGGCGCCTTCTGGGCCTTCACGCTCGGCGGCGCACCGCCACTCCTGACCCTGCTGGTGGCCGCACCGCTGGCCTTCGCCGCCTGAGCTGGCTGCTGTTCCGCTACGTGTTGCATCCGCTTCTCAGGCGCGCGCCCACGATGCAGGGCAAGCGCGAGGTCGATTCCGATCCTCGCCACCTTCGGCCTGCTGTTCGTGTTGCAGGGCGTGGCGCTACGTCGCCTGGACCGGCACCGATCGCGCCTACAGCTTTCTCAGCATGCCCCGGTGAACATCTTCGGCACCGTGATCAGCGCCAATCGCCTCGTCGTGCTCGTTGCCGCGCTGCGTTCTCTCGGGCTGCCGTCTATGCCTTCCTGCGCTGATTCGGCCGTCGGCCGGGCCATGCGCGCCATTGCCGTCAGCCCCCGCACCGCCCCCTCGGTCGGCATCGACGTGGCCCGCTACAGCGCCGTGCGCCTTTGCCGCCGGCGGCGCGCTGGCGGCCATCGCCGGCATCCTCTTGTCGTCCTTCGTCGGCATCAACCCGACCATCGGCGCCGCCTTCACCATGAAGGCGCTGATCGTCGTGGTGATGGGCGGCATCGGCCACGTGCTGGGCGGCCTCGTCGCCGGCATCGTCCTGGGCCTGGCCGAGACGCATGGCGCGCTCTGCTGCTCGATCCCGGCCTCATCACCGTCATCAACTTCGCCATTTTCTCGATCGTGCTGCTGTGGCGCCCGCAAGGCCTGTTCGGCGGCGGCGCCAGGTCCGACCAGCGCGCGCTCCGCATCCCCTGCGGCTAGGCGATCCGCCGCCGGCGGCTCCTGGCGGCACTGCTGCTCTCGCGCCCGCCTTTGCCGACGCCTATTGGCTTTCGCTCCTGGTCAACATCCTGACCTACGTGGCGCTCGCGACCGGCTGGGCGCTTCTTCTCCGGCGCCACGCGCTACGTTTCGCTGGCGGCTTCCGCCTTCTTCGGCGTCGGCGCCTATCGCGGTGGCCGTGCTGGCGCCCGACTATTCCTATGGCCTGGCGCTCGCCGCCAGCGCTGGCCGTCGTCAGTCGTGCTGTCCGCCTTCGTCGGGCTTGGCCACGCTGCGCCTGTCGGGCATGTATTTCGTGATCTTCACCTTCGGACTGGCCGCGCTGGTGCGCGAGATCGTGAGCTGGTGGGAGTTCAACGTCGCCCAGAAGGCCGGCCGCCATCTCTTCCTGTCGATCACCACGACCCACATCTACTACCAGCTGCTGGCGCTCGTGCGTGGCCATCATCGCGCTGTGGCTGATCCGCGACACGCAGCCGCATGGGCTTTGCCCTGAAGACGCTCGGCTGCCGACGAGACGGTGGCCCGCCAGGTCGGCATCAACACGGTGGCCCTGAAGATCGGCACCTTTGTCGTCAGCTGCGTCGTCATGACGCTGGCCGGCGCCATTCTGGCGCCCGCGCTGGAGCTACATGGACGCGACCGTCGCCTTCAATCCTCAACACCTCGTTCCTGACCGTCATCATGGCGCTGCTGGGCGGCGCCACCTCGGTCTGGGGGCCGATGCTCGGCGTGGTGCCGCTGGTGCTGATCTCCGACTACCTCTCCGTGACTGTGCCCAACTATTTCAGCGTCGTGCTGGGCCTGGTGCTGCTGGGCATCGTGTTCTTCATCCCGAGCGGCCTGATCGGCCTTGCTGCGGCCCGACGGCGCTCTGCGCCTGCCCGGCAGCAGCTCGCCGCCGCATCTGCGCGTGCGCTCGCCCAACGACCGCGATCGCGCGCCGCCCCGGCAGCACGCCGGGCGCGAGCCGTCCTTGCGCCGCCTCGGCTGGCCAGGCGTCGGCTGAGCAGAGCGCGGACGAGGCGAGCCATGACGCGCGCTGCCTGCCCCTGCTCGAGGTTTCGCGGGCCTCAGTCGCCACTTCGGCGGCCTCGCCGCGCCTCGACGGCGTCTCCTTCACGGTGGCCAGGGGCGAGGTGGTCTCGGCCTGATCGGCCCCAACGGCTCAGGCAAGACCACGCTTCTCAACGTCGTCTCCGGCCGCCTCGCGCCGACTTGCGCGGCGAGGTGCGTCTCGCCGGCCACGCCGATCACCGGCCGCAGCGCCGGAGGTGGTCTGCCGCGCCGGCATCGCCGGTACCTTCCAGCTCGCGCGCATCCCCGATGCGCTCGACGCCCGCGACAACGTCGCCGTCGCCGCCATGTACGGCCGCCGCCGCCTCGACGTCGCCGCCGCCCGCGCCGAGGCCGAGCGCCTGCTCGGCCGCGTCGGTTTCGACGGGGCGCTGTCGGCCGCGCGCCGACGCGCTTGCCCTACTTCGACCTTGAAGCGCATCGAGCTTGCGCCGCGCGCTGGCCTGCGCGCCCGAGCTGCTGTTGCTCGACGAATGGCTGGCCGGGCCTCAACCCGACCGAGCTCGAGGCCGGCATCGCGCTGGTGCGCTCACTTCAAGGACGACGGGCTGACCATCCTGATGGTCGAGCACGTCATGCACGCCATCCGCTCGCTGTGCGGCCAGATCGTGGTGCTCAACGCCGGCCGCGTCATCGCCAGCGGTGCACGCCGAGGCGGCGCTGGCCGACCGCGACGTCATGCGCGTCTATCTGGGTGACGGCCTGTAAAGACCGCACGCGCCGCGCCGACCGATAGCGCGCTGATTTGCCAGGCCTTGCTTGGCGGTCAGCGGAACGGGCCTGCGGCACCGGGCAGCACCCCGGACGACGCGGCCCCGAGCCGCGCTGAGCCCCGCTGCGCCGACACGATTGCGCAAAGCCCTGAGCTGTGTCGTAATTGAGAAACGAACACAACCAACAATCGTCTGCGTCCGGCCAAGCCTTGGCGCCAGAGAGGAGGAAGCGATGTTTTCTCTGTTTCGCAAGGGGAAGAAGCCGGCCGAGGCGGCGCCGGCACCCCACGGCGCTGCCGCGCCCGTCGCCGCACCGGCCGCGGCGCCGCAACCACGACGCCCTCGGGGGACGCATGGTCAAGATCAACATGACGGTGAACGGCAAGCCGGCGAGCGCGGAGCTCGACGCCAGGACGCTGCTTGTCCAGTTCCTGCGAGAAAACTTGCGCCTGACCGGCACGCACGTCGGCTGCGACACCAGCCAGTGCGGCGCTTGCGTCGTCCATCTCGACGGCCGTGCGGTCAAATCGTGCACGACGCTCGCGCGCATCCTGCGATGGTGCCAGGGTCGCGACCATCGAGGGCCTGGCCCAGGGCGGCAAGCTGCACCCGATGCAGGAGGCCTTCCGCGCAGCATCACGGCCTGCAGTGCGGCTTCTGTACGCCGGGCATGATCATGGCTGCCGTCGACATCGTCGCGCGGCGTGGTGGGCGACCTCGAGCGAGGACGTTCGGTCCGCGCGCGATCTCGAAGGCAACATCTGCCGCTGCACGGGCTATCACAACATCGTCGCCGCCGTGCTTGCCGGGGCCGCCGAATGTCCACGCGCGGGCGCCGCCAGACCGCAAGCCGCCGAATAAGCTAAACAAGGGTTCGCCGTTAACCGGCGCTGGGCTTCGTCAGCTCGCGCCGACGCTCAGGGAGAAGACGCCATGACCGCCACCGGCATCGGAGCGCCCGTCAAGCGCAAGGAAGATCAGCGGTTCATCACCGGCAAGGGCCAGTACACCGACGACATCAATCGCCCAGGCCAGGCCTGGGCCGTGTTCGTACGCTCGCCCCACGCGCATGCCAGCCTGAAGAAGATCGATGCTGGCGGCGGCGCTGGAAGCACCGGGCTGCCTTGGCGCCTTCACCGGCGCCGACATCGGCGGCGGACAAGGTCGGCAACCTTGATCTGCGGCTGGATGATCCACCCAAGGATGGATCACCGATGAAAGCCGGCGTGCATCCCGGCGCTTGCCCAGGGCAAGGTGCGCTACGTCGGCGACCACGTGGCCGTTGTCATCGGCGAGACGCTGAATGCAGGCCAAGGACGCGCGCCGAGCAGGTGAGCGTCGATTACGAAACCTTGCCCGCCGTCACCGATCTTGCCAGCGCGCAGAACGCCGGCCAGCCGCAGATCCATGCCGAGGCCGCCAACAACACGGTGTACCAGTGGCACCTCGGCGACAAGGCGGCCGTCGCTGCCGCCTTCGCCAGCGCCAAGCACGTCACCAAGATCGATCTCATCAACAATCGGCTGATCCCGAACGCCGATCGAGCCGCGCGCGGCGATTGGCGATTACGACGTCGGGCAACGACAGCCTCACGCTCTACACCACCAGCCAGAACCCGCACGTGACCCGCCTCGGTGCTGGCGGCCTTCATCGGCCTTGCGCCCGAGCACAAGCTGCGCGTGATCGCACCGGATGTCGGCGGCGGCTTCGGCTCCAAGATCTTCATCTACGCGGAAGAGACCGTGTGCCTGTGGGCGGCGCGCAAGGTCGGCCGGCCCGTAAAGTGGACTGGCGACCGCACGCGAAGCCTTCCTCGCCGACGCGCACGGCCGCGATCACGCGACGCACGGCGGAGCTTGCGGTCGACGCCGACGGCAAGATCCTGGCGCTTGCGGGCCAAGCACCAAGGCCAATCTCGGCGGGTTATCTGTCGACCTTCGCCTCCTCGGTGCCGACCTATCTCTATGCGCCGCTGCTGTCGGGCCAGTACGACATCCCGGCGATCTACTGCGAGGTCGACGGCGTCTACACCAACACCGCACCGGTCGATGCCTATCGCGGCGCCGGCCGGCCGGAAGCGACCTTCGTGGTGGAGCGCCTGATCGAGGTGGCGGCGCGCGCAGATCGGCTTAGGATCCGGCCGAAGTTCCGCCGCCAGAACTTCATCAAATCGCTTCCGCATCAGACGCCCGTCATCATGGCCTACGACGCCGGCGACTACGAAGCCTGCCTCGACAAGGCGCTGGAGCTTGCCGACTACAGCGGCATCGCTGCCCGCAAGGCCGAGAGCGCCAAGAAGCGGCTTGAAGCGCGGCCTGGGCTTCTCCGCCTACATCGAGGCCTGCGGCATTGCGCCGAGCGCAGGCGGTAGGCTCGCTGGGCGCCGGCGTGCGGCCTGTGGGAATCGGCGGAAGTGCGCGTCAATCCGACGGGCTCCGGTCGAGGTGCTCACCGGCTCGCACAGCCACGGCCAGGGCCACGAGACGACGTTTGCCCAGCTCGTCTCGCAGCGCCTCGGCATCCCCATCGAGCAGGTCACCGTCGTGCACGGCGACACCGACAAGGTGCAGTTCGGCATGGGCACCTACGGCTCGCGCTCGGGCGCGGTCGGCATGTCGGCCATCTACCACGCCATCGACAAGGTGATCGTGAAGGCCAAGAAGGTGGCGGGCTTCGTGCTGGAGGTTCCCGGAGACGACGCGTCGACTTCAATGACGGCATCTTCTCGAGCACGGCCACCAACAAGACGCTCACCTTCCCGGAGGTGGCGCTGCAGGCCTACATCGCCCACAAGTTCACCGGCGCGCCAGCTGGAGCCCGGCCTCAAGGAAGGCGCCTTCTTCGACCCCACCAACTTCACCTTCCCCTCGGGCGTGCACATCTGCGAGTTCGAGATCGATCCCGACACCGGCGCCACCCGCATCGACCGTTGGACCGCGGTCGACGACTTCGGCACGCTCGTCAATCCCATGATCGTCGAGGGCCAGGTGCACGGCGGCATCGCTCAGGGCGTCGGCCAGGCGCTGCTCGAAGGCGCCGTCTACGACAAGGACGGCCAGCTCATGACCGCGAGCTTCATGGACTACATGCATGCCGCGCGCCGGCGACCTGCCGCTCTTTCAAGGTGGCCATGACCAGCACGCCGTGTCCATCAAACCCGCTGGGCATCAAGGGGCTGCGGCGAAGCCGGCGCCATCGCGCGCCGGCCGCCGTCATCAACGCCATCACCGACGCGCTGGGACACGAGGAGGTCGCCATGCCGGCCACGCCACTGACAGTATGGCGCGCCGCCAACAGTCGTCAATGCAAAAGCTGGCCGCGGAATAGCGCGAGCACGGAGGAACCGATCATGTATGCCTTTGATTACCACCGTCCGCAGCTCGGTTGCCGAGGCCGCCAGGCTGCTGGCTAGCTCGCAGCGAGGGCAAGCTGCTGGCGGGGGCACACGCTGCTGCCCACCATGAAACTGCGCCTGGCCGGACCGAAGAACCTTATCGACCTTCTCGCAGTTTCCGAGCTGCGCGGCATCGACACGGAAGGGCGGCGATCTCGTCATCGGTGCCATGGAGACGCATGACGCCGTGGCAAGCTCGCCGGTGGTGCAGGGTGCCATTCGTGGTCTGGCTGAGCTCGCCGCCCATCATCGGCGACCAGCACGTGCGCCATCGCGGCACCATCGGCGGCTCGGTCGCCAACAACGATCCCGCCGCCGACTATCCGGCCGCCGTGCTGGCGCTCAACGCCACCGTCGTCACCAACAAACGCGAGATCAAGGCCGACGACTTCTTCAAGGGACTGTTCGCCACCACGCTCGGCGCCGACGAAATCATCACGCGCATCGCCTTTCCCATCGCCAGCAAGTTTGTCTACGCAAAATTTGCCAATCCCGCCTCGCGCTATGCCTTGGTCGGCGTTGCCGTCGCGCAACCGCCGAGCGGGGCGAGGGTGGCGGTAACCGGGCGCCGCCGCTGCCGGCGTCTATCGTGCCGCCGAGATGGAGGCCGCGCTCGCCAAGGGTTGGTCGGCGCAATCGCTGGGCGGGCTCGCCGGCGATGCGGCCAAAATGATGAGCGACATTCACGCCGACGCCCAATATCGCGCCTCATCTCGTCGGCGTCATGGCCCGGCGGGCGGTGGCGGCCAGCGGCCCTGCGAGCGCCGCCGGGCTCGCCTCGCCAGCGGTCGACGTTCGCGCTTCAGGCAAACGACAGACTGGGCTCCAACCCCATCAGGTAGGCGCCGACGTCCTGCAGGTGCGATTGGCGCCCTTGCACCTGCTGCGTCAAAGTTCTGATGTCACGCAGGCGCCGCTCGAACGAGTTCCCGGTAAAGATCGCCGTGGCACCGGCAATCTGCCAGGCGGTGTCGGCCACCGCATTGGCCTCGTGGATGGCAAAGGTGGCTGCCATGCGGATGTCGATCCGCCGCTCGATCGTGAGCTTGCCGGACGCCAGGACCTCCTGGAACACCCTTGTGGCGGTGCTCTCCACGTAATGGCGCGCGGACCGCAGGCGGGCCTCGGCCTCGCCGATCTGGAACTGCACGTGATGGTTGTCGCGCAAGGTGGACTTGGCGAGCCGGGGCGTCTTGTCGCGAGGCGAGCGCAATCACGTCGTTGAGCATGGAACGAGCGATGCCCAAGCTGACACCGGAAAAGCCCGTGGCAAACAAGCTATTCAGAGGAAACTTGAAGAGCGCCCCGGTGAGCCGCACGTCGGGCAAGTGCTCCCGGCTGAAGGAATAGCCGGCGGGCGCGAAGCGGCCCTCTGAGGCGATAGCCGCCGCTGCAGGTGGCATTGAGCCCGATCACGTCCCAGTTGTCGATCCACTCCACCGCACCGGCCGGAACAAAGAAGATGCGCGCGCTGACGCCCTGCGGCAGGGGAACCGGCTTACCGGCGCCATCGAAGACCGGCGCCATCAGGCCGAGCCAGGTCGCGTGCCGGCTGCCGCTGGACATCCCCCACTCGCCGCCTAGGCGGTGGCCACCGTCCACTTCTTCGGCACGCGACTGGATGGGCGGTCCCCAGCTGAGCGCGGCGCGCGGATCCTCGCCCCACATTTTGTGCGCCACCTCCGGCGCCAGGGCCGCGGACGAGGCGGCGCAGCCGTTGAGTTTGTCCTGACGCACCAGGCGGTGCTGGCATCGAGCTTGGCAATCGCCTCCATGGTGCGAAACCAGGTGACGAGATCGACTTCGTCGCCGCCGTAGGCGGCGGGCAGCAGCAGCCGAAACAGCCGCTGCTCGTTGGGCTTGTCCACCACCTGGGGCGTGAGGCGGCCCCAAGGCCTCGTTTTCCGGGGCCGCCTTCGCAAGGTGTCGGCGATACTGGCAACGCGCGCCACCGGGTCGGCGAGGTTGGGCGCGGCTTGAGGCGCGGGGCTTTTTGTCGTTCATGGTCGCTACTTTTGTCATCCCGGTGATGCTCTGGCTGATGGCCCGCGGATCGCGCAGCGGGCCAGCGGCCGGCATCGACCTGAGCCAAAAGTCGGCCAGCGCGGCATTAAAAAGACCAGGTTCCTCGAGGTTGACGGCGTGTCCGCTGTTGGGAAGCACACAACAGTGCGGCCGACGCGCAGGTGCGTTTCAAGAGAAATGTTGGGCAGCAAGCAGGGCCAGTCCTCGTCTCCCGTGACAACCAGCATGGGCACCTGGCAACGCCCTGACCTGGCGCCTCAAATCAACGCGAGGGCCGCTCGCGCTGCACCCCCAGTTGCGTGCCGATCGCGCCTTCGGCCGAGTGCTCGGCCAACATCTGCTTGAATTCGGCAAAACCGCCGCGGATCTTGCAGCTGCAAACTGCACCCGCGTCGGTCCATAGGCATAGGCTTCGGCGAATTTGGCCATCCCGTCGCGCCTCGAGCCTGGCGGCAATGGTGGTGGCTCTCGGCGCGGAACTTGTCGCGCTCGCCCGCCTCCGGAACCGTAGCCCGCGCCGCCGACCAACAGCGAGCGCGCCCGCGCCGGAGGTAGTGTCAGGCCGAAATGCAGGACGGCGAGCCCGCCCATCGAGAGGCCGACGACATGGGCCTTTGTCGATCTTGAGTTGGTCGAGCACGCAGCGGATGTCCGCGGCGGCGCGCGCCTGTGAATAGCCCGCTCCGGCGCCGGCACGGCGGAGGGCGCGGGTGGCCGCGGGCGTTATAGGCTATGCAGCGATAGCGTCGGGAAAAATAGTGCATCTGCGGCCCCAACTACGGTAGTCGCCGGCAAACTCGTGCACGAACACGATGGGTGCTGAGCGCTGCCCACCTCCTCGTAGTAGAGCTCAACGTTGTCGTCGGTGGTCAGATGGGGCATGGGGCGTTGGGTCCGGATCTGCTGGCTGCCAGGGTCTGGGGCTGGCGTCCGAGTTTTGCAGGTTATCGCGGCCGGCGCTACTCGCCGGCGTGGCTGCCCCATCGGTCGGGCGGCGGCAACGGCCCGACGCCGATCGCCCGCTTTGCCGCAAAGGTCGCACTTTGCATGAGCCTGAGCGCTAAGATGGCGCGCCGCCCGCCGGCAGCGAAGGAGCCGATCCATGCCGCACGCGAACTGCCGCATCCTCGTTGTCGCCGCCGTGCTTGCCCTTGTCCCGCAAGCGGGCACGGCACAAACGAAACTCAAGATCTTCGATGCGCATCTGCACTGCAATCAGGAGCCCACGGCGTCTAGGCTCGCGCTCGATCAGGTCAGCTTGACGTCTTTCGTCTGCAACAACGTCGCCGGCATCATTCGCCAACTCGCGCCCCAACAAGGGCACGCATGAACTCGGTCAACGCCAAGGCCTAAGGCTTGCTGGTGGTGCCATTTATTCGGCCTTACCGCACGCGCGCCGACGTCTCGGACTGGTCGACCGATCCCAGCATCTACGAACTGATCGAGAGCGAGTATCGGCGCGGCTATTTCCGCGGTATCGGCGAGTTCCACATCTATGGCGATGCCGGCGGCCCGGCCGCTGGTCAAGAAGACGGTGGAGTTCGCCGCGCGCGCGCGACCTTTATATTCTTGCCCATTGCGATGAGGGTGGCGCTCGAGATCCTGCTCTGGCCACCACAGCGGCGCCAAGATCATCTGGGCCCATACCGGCTTTTCTCGACGCCGGCGGCGCAGTGCAGGTGAGCTGCTCGAACAGCATCCGGCCCTGATGGGCGAACTGTCCGTCACCGCAGCGGTATCACCGAAGACAGCGGCCGCCTGTCGGGGGAATGGCGCGAGCTGTTCGCGCGGCACTCGGACCGCTTCCTGCTCGGCTCCGATACCTGGATCAACGAGCGCTGGTTTGCCTACGACAGCATCATCACGCGCTACCGCGCCTGGTTGGCGGACCTGCCCGAAGATCAGGCCAAGCGCATCGCGCACGGCAATGCCGAACGGCTGCCCGGCGCCAAGCTGAGCAGGCCCTGGATCTACTAGCGAAAGCTGGCGACGCGCTCGGCCTGCTCGAGGATGACGCGGGCATTATCGCTAGCCAACGTGCCCGTCGGCTCGCCCCGGTACATCACGCGCGGGTTCGACCAGAACGGCATGCGCGGGCAACCATCGCAGCCCTTTTGATAGCTCGCGATATCGCGCCATTTGCTGCCATTGACGTAGCCGTGCCCGTAGGCGAACGGCATATCATTGCCGTCAATCAGCGGTCATGCCGCGCGCCAGATGGTCGCGGCCGATCTCATGCGCGATCGAAATCGTGATGGCGGCGCGGTGGAATGGTAGCACGACAAAAAAGGCCTCCTCCGCGTCGGCGCCGACGCGCGTGGAAAGGCCACAACCGGAGGGATCATCGACGATCAAGCCGACGATGTCGGCGCGCTTCTCGTCGCGGAAGGCGGCGCACGTCTTTGAACGCCACCTTGCCGTCGACCAGGTTGTAGAGGTGTTCGAAATGCTGCTGCCGGTCTCGTCGTAGTCGACGAGCTGGGTGTGTACCAGGCGCAGCTTGACGTTGGGGATGCCGCTATTGCGGGAACGTCTCGTTGGCCTGCTCGACGGCAAGCTCCAACAGATCGGCCGGGCCGCGAATGTAGCGGCTGGCAGGCTTTCGCGTATAAAGCAGCATCAGGTCGATGGTGATGTCTTTGGCCTCGAGCTTCTTGCGCTCGATCTCGTCCAGCGGCTTGATATCAGGCGGCGGGGGCACGGAGACCGGAGCCAGCGCGCGGCCGGGGCGGACGTCGGCGGCCTCGAGCTGCTTGCGTTCGATCTCCTCCAACGGCTTGATATCGTGCGGCGGGGCACCGAGACTGGACCAGCGCGCGACCGGCGCGGCGTCCGCCCGGTCGGAACTCGGCGAGTGGTCGGGCGGGAGTTGGGACGGATCGGTTTCGAGCACGGCGTGGAACACCGCCACCCATGTTCACGATCATGTAGATGTGGCCCCTTGTAGCCGGAACACGCCGGACAGGCGGCCGTCCTTCCACCACATCAACACGGCACTCTCGCCAGTCTCGGAGACCTTGCCGCGCCAGGTCGTGCCTTTTTCCGTGGTGACCGCCTTGACGCGCCTCGACGGTCACGTGCTGCTTGTCGTTGAGGGGGATGACGATGCGGCCCAGCGTTTCCCTCGGCCACGCCCCCCTGCGCCCTTCTTGTTCTCGCCCGCTGTCAGTGCGTACTCCGCCACCGCGGGCTTCCGGCGCCTTCATGACGCCGACGCCGACGCCAATTTCGCGCGCGCCCCTTGCGCCTTCTTCATCATCGCTTCCTGCGCGGGCGTCATCGCCAGCGGCCCCTGCTGGCGTCGCAAGATGTGGTTCCAGTCCTCGCGTAGCTGCGTGACCTTGAGCCCGAGATCCTTGAACTTGGCCTCGAGAGCGCTCCACGCGCGATCCCGCAACCGTCCACACCTCCGGATTTCGTGCCGCCCAGCTTCTGGCGCCCGTCCTGCCCAAAAGCTTGAGAGAGCGGCACACGCAGGCGAGAGCCCGCTGGGGCGTCGGCGTGGATGATGACTTTTTCGTTGGCGGCCTCCGGGCGGTTGTCGGGCGCGCCACCCTGCGCCGGGGCCGGGGTAACCGCCGCCATCTGCAGGATCAGGCTTGCCGATATGCGCCAAGGCGATGCTCGGCGCCGCCCGCCACGTCCACTCGGCGCGCTTGCGTTGCGGTGGCGCCGGTTGCGGCCGGCTCATGGTCAAGCATCGGATTGAATTAAGCATTTTGGCGCCTAAACCGGAAAGGTGATCCCCGTCGCAAGCCGCACTGCGCCCCGCCATGACGCCGGCAGAGATGCGGTGTAGCACACTCAGCACATCTAGGTTGGACGCTGGGCCAAGTGGAGGGGTGGGTCAGGAGCCCCCGAAACAATCCCGAGTGAAGTAGCATTTGATCTGTCGGGATTGGCCCGGCTCAAACGTCCTTGATCGGAGCCAGGAGGGCCAGCCATGCAGTACGCCATACTTTGCTATCACGATGAGAACGTTGTGTGCGCATGGAGTAAAGAGGAAGACGACGCCGTGATGGCGAAGCTTTCCGGTGTGCAGGATAAGCTCGCCAGGCAGGGCAAGCTCGGGCCGGTGGTGCGATTGCTGCCGACCACGGCCGCAACCACCCTGCGCAAGGACCGCGAACCCGCCGCTGGTGCTCGACGGGCCGTTCGCCGAAACCAAAGAGCAGCTGTTGGGCTTTTACGTGGTCGATTGCGCCTCTCTGGAAGAGGTGCTCCAGATCGCGCGTGAGCTCGCTGCCGCCAATCCTGGGCGGTGCCTACGAGATCCGACCGATTGGCTTCTTCAACCCCGGGAGCGCCCGCGCGTGAGCGACGTCTCTTGGATCGATGCCATCCTCACCTCGGCGCGCGCACAGGCCGTGGCCGCGCTGCTGCGCTATTTCCGCGATCTCGACATCGCCGAGGAAGCCTTCCAGGAGGCCTGCCTCAGGGCGCTAAAATCGTGGCCGAGAAACGGGCCTCCGCGCGACGCCGCCGCCTGGCTGATCATGGTCGGCAAGAATGCGGCGATCGACACGGTGCGCCGGCAACGCCGAGAGCGCACCGCTGCCGCAGGAAGAGCTGATCTCGGATCTCTCCGACGTTGAGGCCAGCACGGTGGAGCGGCATCGACGGAAGCCGACTACCGCGACGATATCCTGCGCTTGTTGTTCGTGTGCTGTCATCCTGAGCTGCCTGCAACCCAGCAGGATCGCCTGGCGCTGCGCATCGTTTCCGGGTCTATCGACGCGCCAGATCGCCCGGGCCTTCCTGGTCGGTGACGATGCCATGGAGCAACGTATCACCCGGGCCAAGGCGCGCGTTGCCAAGGCCAACGTGCCATTCGAAGCTCCGAGTGCGGTAGATCGCAGTGAGCGCCTCGCGGCCGTGGCGGCGATGCTCTACCTGTTGTTCAACGAGGGCTATACGGCCGGCGCCAGCGGCAGGGCAGCCGCGCCGTCCCTGTGCGATGAGGCGATCCGCCTGTGTCGATTGCTGCTGCGCTTATTCCCGGCCGAGCCGGAAATCATGGCGCTGACCTGCGCTGCTGCTGTTGCAGCATGCCCGATCACGCGCGCTTCGACCAGGACGGCTCGGTCGTCCTGCTCGAGGAACAGGATCGGCAACTGTGGGATCAAAAGCTGATCGCGGAGGGGCTGGCCCTGATCGACAAGGCCGTACGTCATCGCCGCCCCGGCTCCCTACCAGGTGCAGGCGGCGATTGCGGCCCTGCACGCGCGTGCGCCGCGCCCGCAGGATACCGATTGGGGCGAGATCGATCTGCTCTACGGCACGCTTGAACGCATGCAGCCCTCGCCCGTGGTCACGCTGAACCGGGCCGTAGCCGCAGCAAAAGTGCGCGGGCCCAAGGCGGCGCTGGCCATGATCGAGCCGCTGGCCGCCAAACTCGACGGCTACTTCTACTCCACGGTGCCAAGGGCGCCTTCCTGCTCGAGCTCGAGCGCAACGAGGAGGCCCGCGTCGCCTTCAATAGGGCGATCGCGCTCGCCAATATCACCCGGCCGAGGCCGCGCATATCCGCCAACAACTTGATCGGTTGGCGCGCCCGTGCCTTGAGAAAAACCTCGGCCCCACAGGCCGATAGGGCTGCGGCAAAATGCTGCGCCGCGTTTGTCGGCGCTTGGGCCGCCGGTTCGTCCTAGCGGCATCAGGTTGGCAAGAACCCCTAGCGCGCAGTGGAGGAGAACGATGGACGACGGCCGCACCAGCCCAGACACCACAGCCGCAGGTATTGGGGGCATCGTTCCCATTCTGTCGCTCGACGGCGCCAGCCGGGCGGCAGCGTTCTACGCCGGGCCTTCGGCGCGCGAGGTCTTTCGCCATCCGACCGACGACAAAGGCCGGACCATGCATATTCATCTCTACATCAACGGCGGCTCGCTCATGCTCGCCGATCCTTATCCTGAGCACGGGCACCCGCACCGACCCGCGCAGGGCTACACCTTGCACCTCAAAGTCGATGATGTGGGACGCCTGGTGGCAGCGCGCGGCCGACGCCGGTGCCGAAGTCGTGCTGCCCCTGCAAAAGATGTTCTGGGGCGATCGCTACGGCCAAGTGCGTGACCCCTTCGGCGCGCTGTGGTCCCTGGGGCAACCCAGCGAGTGAAGGGTATTTGCGAAATAAGAGGATCGAGACATGCAACCCACGCATCGTTTCTCGCGACCAATGGCTCGCGGCCCGCAAGGCCCACCTGAAAACGAGAAGGCCCTGACGCGCATGCGCGATCTTGTCGCCGCCGAACGCCGCAGCCTGCCTTGGGTGAAAATCGAGAAGGACTACGTGTTCGACAACCGACCGAGGGCAAAAGGTCGCTTGCTGAATTGTTCGGCCGCAACAGCCAACTCATCATTCATCACTTCATGTGGCGCTGGGATCTCGACCAGGGCTGCGCCAGCTGCTCACTGGAGGCCGATCACGCCGAGGGGCGCGATTGTGCACCTGAGCATCCACGATGTCTCCTACGTGCGCGTCTCGCGGGCACCGCTCGAAAAGCTGCAGGCGTACGGCAAAACGCATGCGGGCTGGACGGCGAAGTGGGTGTCCTCCTACGGCAGCGACTTCAACTACGATTTTCACGTCTCGTTTAGCCAGGAGCAGCTGGCCAGGGCAAGGTCTACTATAACTACGACCTGGTCGAGGGCTTCGACGAGCTGCCCGGCCTCAGCGTGTTCTACAAGAACGCCGACGGGGTCTTCCACACCTACTCCAGCCGCGCGCGCGGCAACGAAGAGGTGATCGGCGCTTCATCTACCTCGACATCACGCCCAAAGGGCGCAATGAGAAGGAAATCATGGATTGGGTCAGGCGGGCACGACGAGTACGCCGAGGCTGCGGGCCGGCGGTTGCCATGGCGGCGGACGGATCGAGCGTCGGCCTAAGCCACCGCTGCCCACCACGTCTTGCGGACGCCTGCCTGGCGACTGATCCTCGACAGTTACGCAAACCGCAAAGTAATCGAAGCGAGGAGTTGCGCATGGGTGGCACGTCGATGATGGTTTTGTTGTTCCGGTCTCCGGGCGAGCTGGAGGCCTACCGGGAATTTTCCGAACGGGCCGGCAAGGTCTGGCGGAATTGGGCGCCACTTGAGTATGTCGAGGCGTCGGTGACGACGTGCCGCCGGGCAAGCTCACCTCGTTTCCCAGGGCGGTCAAGCTCGAAGCCAACGAGACGGTGGTCTTTGCCTGATCGTCTATTCTCCCGCGCCGAGCGCGATCGGATCAACGCGGCCGTCGCGAAGGACCCGCGCATTTCCGGCACGGATTCCAAGTCGGTACCCCTTCGACGGCAAGCGCATGCGTCTCGGGGCGGCTTCGAGATGTTTGTCTTCCCTGTAACGCAGGAGTTTGAAAATACCGGCGCAAAAATGTCGGCGCTGAAGGGCGCGGCGGCGTCCATTTGAGAGGCACCCGCCCGCAAACGCAAAGGAGCTCAAGCAATGAAGGTCATCGGTCGTGGTCAAAGCCACGAAGGATCAGAGGCCGGCAAGCTGCCGAGCCAAGAGCTGCTGGGCCGAAATGGGCAAGTTCAACGAGGAACTGGTGAAAGCCGGCGTCATGCTGGCCGGCGAAGGGCCTGCAGCCGAGCTCGAAGGGCGCGCGCGTCAAGTTTTCCGGGCCAAGCGCATGGTCACCGACGGTCCCTTCACCGAGACCAAGGAGCTGATCGCCGGCTACTGGCCGTGGGAAGTCGCCTACCACGGCAGGAGGCGATCGACTGGGTCAAACGCTGCCCCAATCCGCATGAGGGCGAGTCCGAGATCGAAATCCGCCAGGTGTTCACAGCAGAGGATTTCAAGCGCGACGCCTTCGCCGGAGCTCAGAGAGCGCGAAGAGAAGCTGGCGCCCAGGTCGCAAAAGCGCAACGCCTCCTGACGCTTGACGAGGGTGGGGGCGTTCTCGCCTCCACCCGGCAAACCTCATGAGGGAGCACGGCGATGGCCAACAAACAGAAGATCACGACGTTCCTGTGGTTCGACAACAACGCCGAACAGGCAATGGAGTTCTACACCGCGATCTTCAAGCATTCGAAGATCCTCAGCGTCTCGCGCTACGGCGAGGCCGGTCCCGGCCCCAAGGGGACGGTCATGGTCGGCACCTTCGAGCTCGAGGGGCCAGCGCTTCCTAGCCTTGAATGGCGGCCCACGCTTCAAATTCGCGGAGGCGATCTCGCTGGTGATCGATTGCGAGACGCAGGAGGAGATCGATTATTTCTGCGGGAAAAGCTGGCGCCAGCGGGCAGACGCAGGCGTGCTGGCTGAAGCAGGATTAATTCGGCTGTATCTTGGCAGGTGGTGCCAAGCGTGTTGAGCGAACTGATGCAGGACAAGGACCACACAGAAATCCAAAGCGCGTGATGGAAGCCGTGCTGCAGATGGTCAAGCTCGACATCGCGCGCCTGCAGGCGACCCGCCAGGCGCCGCAGGCCTCGCTCGATGCGCGCCGTGCGGGCTGTGTCGGCGGGCAAAGGCCACCGCGGCCTTTGCCGCGGCCGCGCTTCGAGCCAGCGCAAAAATTCAGGTGAGAGCAGACCGGGCAGCCACAACGACAGCTCCGGCCAAACGATGACGAGGGCGAGCACCATGCGGCATCGGCACCAGCATGATCCCCGGTATCCTTGATGGCATCGCGGATGCGGATGCCGGCCACCAAGCAGGCAATCATCAGGCATAGGCCCATAGGGCGGCGTCGCCAAGCCGAAGGCGAGCGAGACGATGCCGATCGTGGCAAAGTGCACGTGGATCCATCGCCACCGCCTTGGCCAGCGGCTCGAGGATTTGGCGCGCGAATGATGATGGCGGGGATCGCATCGAGGAAGCAGCCGACGACGAAAATACCCGCAGCGACGAAGAACCCCGTCGCCGCAGATCGCCATACCCCAGGCCGTGACGCCGGATAAGATCGCCTCGGGAATTTTGTAATAGGCCAGCAACCAGCCGAAGGCGCTGGCGGTGCCGACGCAGAAGAGCGCGATGCCGGCAAGCTTGCCGGTGTCGAGCAGGGCGCTGTCGCAGGCCGGCAAGATCCATGTCGCGGTAGACCAGCAAGGACAGCACCGCGGCATAGAGCACGGCGATGCACGCCGATTCGGTGGCCGTGAACCAGCCGAAGATCTTGCCGCCGACGATGATCCCCGGGGTCATCAGGGCCGGAATGGCGATCCAGCAGGCGCAGCAGAAGCCTCGCGCCACGACGAACGCGGATAGGTCGGGTAGCCGCGCGCCTTGGCGTAGCGCGTTACGGTCGCCATCTGCGCCAGCCCGATCAGGAGGCCGAGCACGATGCCGGCAAGAAACAGCGCCCCGATCGAAACGGTGAGCAGGCCGCCCACACGATCATCAGGATCGATGGTGGAATGATCACCGCGAGTACGGCCGAGACCGCCGTAATGGCGACCGAAAAGGACAGGTCGTAGCCCTCTTTGGTTTGCGCCTCGATGAAGATCTTGGATTGGCTGGCGGCATCGGCCGTCGAGGAGCCGGAGATACCGGCGAAGAAGATCGACGAGCACGACGTTGATTTGCGCCAGACTGCCGGGAAATGCCCGACCATGGTGCGGGAAGCTGCATCAGCCGGTCGGTGGTGCCGCCGACGTTCATCAGATTGGCCGTCAGCAGGAAGAACGGCACCGCCAGGAGGATGAAGGAATTGTAGGCATTGAAGGTCTCCTGCATCAGCGTCATGGTGTCGAGCCGCGGCTCGATGATCAGGATCGGCAGGCAGGCGAGCCCGAGCGCGAAGGCCACGGGCACGCGCAGAAACATCAGCAGAAAAAACAACCCGAACAG
>ERZ1370068.5182-contig-4215_pt1 | contig 39511 bp, 65 predicted proteins | sample MGYA00561227_ERZ1370068 | MGnify/ENA primary metagenome ERZ1370068 (study PRJEB38410, sample SAMEA6850437) | metagenome | study: Metagenomic assessment of the ecological functions of the soil: analysis of the soil microbiota associated with the... | reverse complement strand
TTCATTGGGATGAGTAAATAGGCGACAGATTCCGCTCATGATGGTCAGAGTCATCATCGTACTTTTGACAACCAATGATAGCTGTCGTGCTGGCGCATCACGCCGGGTTGTTGTTCCCGTGGTGGATGTAGTGCTCGATGACGAAAAGCTGGTTGTCGTGGTTGTGGACGCCGAGTCACTTGTCGTCATTGCCACCGTTGGCGGGGCTGGCTCCGGTGTCAGGAACCGGCTCGGTCAGAACCGGCTCATCTGTCGGCGTTACCGGCGGATACTCGGTCGTCGTCGCATACGCCGTTTCGCGCTCGCTATGACTGTCGGCTCGAGTGGCGGATCGGCGAGAGCCGGGACGATTTCTATGGAAAGTTCCATCAAGGAGATTGCGACCCCGAAGCCAGCACAACCGCTGCGCCACGACATAAACCGATACGACGTGGTGCGTTCATCTTGGCTCAACCCTGTCATTACTGACGGTGTGGCGGTTCCTCCTGGGTGCCAGAGCCCATGGTTGGGCACCTACAGCGGTTTGATGCGAGTAATGCAGCACCTGTTTTCGACCTGACTGACTTTCAACTCGAAGCGTGCCGAACTTGTGGTTGATCTGACCGTGGTCGGGAACGCTTCTCCGGCGTAAGGCTGCTCACGGAGCGCGCCCAGGTCAGTACTGCTCACCCTGACTGCAGTCAGCGGTCATCCTGCCGTCGTATCGTATTTCAGTGGGGCACTTAGCATCTCGCCCGTGGCAGGGGATGACACACCGCAGATGCGGAGCCCGCGAGCCAGGATCGGCGCGTATGTAGGTAAACGACGCCCCTTGACCCTGCGTGGCGGCTCGGCAGCTAGCGGTGTCCGACGACACCCGCACCCCCTAGCAACCTCGAAGCGAAACAATTAGAGCGGTGTGCCGATAAGGCTGCCGCAACACCGTGCTGGCATGGATGGAATGCCGAAACCCCGCGGCGCTGTCAGTCACCGCCGCTCTCACATCGACAGTGCAGCGGAAACTAGCCCGGCGCGACCGGCAGGTCCGGCAGACGAGCAGAGAGCCCACCGACATTGCTGCCGATGGGCCTCCTTCGGGGTGCAGTGCTCAGGTTGTGCGGCTTGCCGCTTGGCGAGGCCCTGGTTGGCCACCATCGCCAGGCCGATGTCGAGCTGGCGGCAAGCAGTGCTGCGTACCGGAGCAACGTCGCGCAGCGCTGCCGACAGGGCGTCCCGGTGCTCGTCGGTGATCAACCCGCCGCTGTCGAGGAGGACCTTCTTCACCTTGCCGACGATCTCGCTGGCCTCGCCAGCCAATCCCACGCCACATAGGACAACCCGGCCGTGGACTTCGACATCGCCAGCCCCGGGAAAGATGGCGGTCTGGCCGGCTTTGAGCTGGTATGCGTTGAAGTAGTTCGTCATCCGTACGCCTCCGCGAATTGCTTGGCCTGCTGCGGGTGGTCCACTACGCGGACCCCCACTAGTAATTCCAAGGGGTGTTACTGGTGTGGCTGCTGTGATTTATGGGTGAGGGTGTCCAGGATTGGCGTTGCTTAACCCAACCTGGCACTGGAGGCCGAAGTGGACGCCGACCTGGACACCCTCGCTACCGGACTGTACGTGACAAGTGATGATTTTCTCGCCGACAATCCGCAGTATCGACCGTGGCGGCCGCGCGTCGGGCTCGCTCCGCGGCTGACTGACGCCGAGCTGGTCACCCTGGTGGTGCTGCAGGCGTTGCTCGGATTCACCTCCGAGGCCCGATTCCTGCGCTACGCAAACACTCATCTGCGCGGTTTATTTCCTTATCTGCCAACACAATCGGGTTACAACAAGAGGATCCGCGCGGCGATCGGCACGCTGCGGGCGGTGATCGCGCACCTGGTCGCACGGACCAGCAGCGTCAGCGATGACGTGTGGGTGGTCGACTCGACCCCGGTCGAGTGTGGGCGCTCGCGAGAGACGGCGAAACGGTCGGATCTGGCCGGGTGGGCCGAGTACGGCTACTGCGCTTCGCATTCGCGCTTCTTTTGGGGGCTGCGCCTGCACCTGGTGTGCACGCTGTCGGGTCTGCCGGTGGCGTTCGCGCTGGCCGGCGCCAAGGCCGACGAACGCGAGGTCCTGCTCGGCATGCTCGACGCCGACCCGAATCTCGTGGCCGCCCACCCGAATCAGAAGTTGATGGCGGACAAGAACTACTACGGCAAGGCATTCGAAGCCGCACTCGCCGACGCCGAAGTCGAGCTGCTGCGGCCTGCCCGCAAGGGCGAGAAACCACGGCCGGGCCACCGGTACTTCAAACCGTTTCGGCAGGTCATCGAGTCGATCAATAACACGCTCAAGACCCAACTCGACCTCGAACGCCACGGCGGGAGGACCATCGCGGGCGTCACATCGCGAGTACTGCAACGCATCCTCGCCCTCACCGCCGCGATCTGGCACAACGACCAACTCGGCCAGCCCACGCTGCGATCGCTAACCGCCTACGACCACTGACCCTTGGAATTACTCATCGCGGCGCCAGCGACACCGACCTCGGCGACGTGCCCGCACAGAGCGAGCAACGCAGTGTGGCCAAACTGCGGTGCGTCCGTCGGGTATCCAGCCCGAAACCATCCGACAACCTTGTTCAGCATCCCGTTCATTTCGATACTCCTTTGCGAGGTGTGTTTCACTTGCGAGCCGGTGTCGAGAAAGCCCCGGCAGCGGTGCTGCACTAGGAAGCCAGGGATTGCAGTGATCGTGGCTCGCTTGTGCGCACAGCGGCGTAAGAGGCAATTTCTAGCTTTTGCGCATTGCGCTCGGGGGCGTTCCGCACTTCCGCGTCGGTCGACGTGAATCAGCTCGCACGAGTAGCCCAATAGATGAAAAATGGCGGTCGGCATCACGATGCCTCTGTTCGCCGGATAATCCGCCTACCCGTCGTCGCCACCTTCTTGCGGCCGTTGCCATTTCCGTTTTCGCCGTGCTTCTTCGGCTTGGGGTGTTCCACCTGGACCGGCGTGCGATGGCGGCGGCGGCGGTACGAACGGCAGGCGTCGGAGGCGGCGCGACCGAAGTGCTCGTGCTGGCCGGCTCTGGACCTGCGGGACGCGAGGTCGAATCGACGACGATCGCGATGACGCTGACCACCAACGCGATCAGCACCGCCACCACACCCCACAGCCACCGTGACGACCGGCTCCGTCGGACGACGGAGCCACCACCATCGTCGTCGCGTCCGGTAGCGGGGCCGCCATTACGCGCGGTCGCCGGCCGCACGGGTGGATCGACGCGGCCGACCAGCGCTGCGCGCATCTCGTCGGCGCTCGCGAACCGCCACGCCGGATCACGTGCCATCGCCCGCTCGATGACCGCCGCCAGCGCCGGGTCGACGTCGCGACGCAGGACCGCCAACGGCGGAGGTGTGTCGATCGCGACCGCGCGGGCCAGCTCCGCCAGGTTCTCCTGCGGGAATGGCCGGCGGCCTGACGAGCGCTTCGTAGCCCACGACGCCGACCGCGTACAGGTCGTCGCCGACGGATGCGGGTCTGCCCGCGATCCGATCAGCGGACGAGATATGCCATGGTGCCGACGATTTCGCCCGTCACCGTATGGACGCTGCCTGCGCTCTTCGCGATGCCGAAGTCGGCCACCTTCGCGTGACCCGAGGGCGAGAACAAGATGTTCGCAGGCTTGATATCGCGATGCAGGACGCCTGCCGCGTGGGCGGTTGCCAGCGCCGACAGCACGTCGTCGAGGATCGACCGCACCCGTGGCTGCGGCAGCGGTCCCGCGGGCGATCACGTCGGCCAGCGTCTGTCCTGACAACCGCTCCATGACGATGTACGGCGTTCCGTGCGTGTTCGCCGCTGTCATGCACGGACACGATGTGCGGATGGTTGAGCGCCGCGGCCGCGCGTGCCTCCACATCGAAGCGCATCCGGTTATCGGGCTGCGTGGTGAACATCGGGTGCAGCAGCTTGACCGCGACCGGACGGTCGAGCCGGATGTCCCAGCCGTCGCGGACCTCCGCCATGCCGCCGCGCCCCAGAACCCCCGCAGTTCGTAGCGGCCGCCAAGTACCTCTGGCGCCTGCATACCTCAAAACTAGCCGGTCTGACGCCGGTGTCAAACAATCGCTAGGTGCTGGCCTGCGGCGCAGGGATGGCGATCGGCGCAGGTGTTGCGATCATCTCCACAGCGTTGGCGATGCCTTCGGCTATCGCCTCGATGACATGCAGACCGACGGTGAAGCGGAGTGACGAGCACCGTCAGAGGCGACGGCGGCGGTGTGTATCACGTCCGTCATCGCCACGATGGTCGTCGCCGACGCAGGAGCGGGCGCGGACAGCCCGATGGCCACGGCGGCAACCAACGCCAGCACCGCACAGCCGAGGGACCGCATCGCGCGCAACACATGAGAATCGTGCCGCAAAAATCGCTCCAGGCAAAGCGAAAAACGCCGAATGTTACCTGGACGGCACAGTTGGCACCGTCGTGGTGTTCGGCCACGGGGGTATTGGCCTTCTCGACGTTCAACACAGACGGAATACGTCGGCCGAATCGTATGATCGACAGCGATGCTGTACCAGCAAGTCCACAGGTCGTTCTGGCGACGCCACCCGGTGGTAACCGGCGGCGGCCTGCTGTTGACGCTCTGGTGGCTGCACAACGGCTGGTACAACGCGCGTCGCCGTGGCGGCCATCATCGGCTTGTTGATCTTCGTCGCGCGTCGCAGGCGGGCTCGCGGTGCGCGACGCCGGGTTGCGCGCCCGCGCGGACTTCGAGCATCGGCTGAGCCTGGCCGGCGATCCGCGCGGCATCTTCGGCCGGTACCCGCCCGTGCAGCCGGGCTGGTTCCCCGATCCGCAAAACGGTTCGCAGATGCGCTATTTCGACGGCGCACTCTGGACGCCCTACGCGCGGCCGCGCTGACGCATCACACCTTCGGGCAGTAGTGCATGCCGTTGTCCTGATGATCGATCGGCGGCAGATTGCGGGCCGGGGTGTGCACCAGTGGCGCGTCGGCCGGGCTGCGGCCCGTTGCTCGATCCCAGCCGGCGCGGGCCCGGGGTGATAGCGCCGCCGCCTCGGCAGCATCTTGAACGACAGGTTCACCAGCCTGCCGAACAGCCAGTGCAGCCGCTCGTCTCGCGCCGACCACGTGTAGCCCACCAGCTCCCGCACCGCCGGGTCGTAAAGGCCTACTGTGAGCCAAACCAGGAACGGCCCGAACACTTTCAGCTGTAGACGCCACAGCCGGTCCGGAATCCATTGCAGCGACGGATGTTTGGGCATCGTCGAGAGGTCGAGCACCCCACGCGCGGCGTAGTTGTTCTCCAACACGTTGCGGCACATGTGATCCCAGTAGACCTGAAATCCTCCCAGGTCTTGGGTACCGGCCGCATGCTCATTCCGTACATGCGGTACCAGGTGATGTGCTCGTCGAACAACTGTCGCTTCTGCGCCTCGGTAAGGCCATCGCCGAAGCGTTCCGCGGTGAGGATGGTGCCCATGAAGAACGTCGAGTGCGCCCAGTAGAAGACATCCGGATTCAGGGCGTTGTACCGGCGGCCTTGATCGTCGACGCCCTTGATGCCGATGTGATAGTTGCGCACCTCCGCGCCCGTCTGTGGCGCCCGGTCCCCGTCGAACACGACGCCGCCGATCGGGTACAGCGGAGCGCAGCAGTCGGGGCATGCGCTCTTTGAAGAAGATGGAGTGCTGCCCGACGGCCGCGCCCAGCTGCGGGTGCATGTTCTGCATCGAACCGGCCCACGGCCCCTGTAATAGTCCCCGCCAGTCGCCGAAGAGGCGCCAGGTCAGCGAGTCCGGGCCAAGCGGCTCCGGAACGGCGTCGTACCCACCCGTGGTGACCGGGCAGCCCGGCGCGGGCGAGGGAGATCCGGTGGTCACCGGGCACACCTCAGACGTATCTTGAGTCACTGGTGAACTTCCGATCGGAGTCAGATGTCATTTTGACAGAATTCTGACTACGGGTGTTGTCATCAATGAGCTTAGGGAGTGATGTGCCGTCCGGTCAACGACGCGGCCGATGGTCCGGCGTTCCGCTGCAGGACCGCCAGGTCCTGCGCCGCGACGAACTCATCGCCGCCGGTGTCGAGTTGCTCGGCAGCGAGGACGGGCCGGCACTGACAGTGCGCGCCGTCTGCCGCGCCGCCGGATTGACAGAGCGCTACTTCTACGAGAGCTTCGCCGATCGCGACGAGTTCGTCCGCGGGGTCTACGACGATGTCTGCGCGCGGGCGATGTCCACGTTGATGACCGCGAAAACGCCGCGCGACGCCGTCGAACGCTTCGTCGCGCTGATGGTCGACGACCCGTCGCGCGGCCGGGTGCTGCTGCTGGCCCCCGGCGTGGAACCCGTGCTCACCCGCTCGGGTGCCGAATGGATGCCCGACTTCATCGACCTGCTGCAGCGCAAGCTGACCCGCATCACCGACCCGGCAGTACAGGCCATGGTTGCCACCGGCCTGATCGGCGCACTCACGGCGTTGTTCACCGCTTATCTGAATCGGTCGCCTGACGGCGACGCGCGAGCAGTTCATCGACTACTGCGTCGAGATGCTGCTCAGCCGCGTGTCGAGCTACTGACCGCTACTGGTCGGGAGTGCTGACCTCTTCGAGCGACTGCTGCTCTTCTGCAGCAGCCTCGTCGGCGGCGGCCTTGGCCTCGCGACCCTCGGGGCTCGCGAGCGACGGGCCGGGGGTGTTCGCCGATGCATAGCCAGCGTTGCAGTTCAAGTAGAACTGCACCTGGTCGCTGTAGTGGGCGCCGTCGTTGGCGGAAGCAAACGGTGCGGTCTGCGAACGCGTCACGATGCAGTCGTCTTGTCCCACTTTGTCACCCACGCGGCCGGCGACGACCACCGTCTGGCCTGGCATCACTGGCCGCAGATGACGCGTCGGCGTAGGTCTGGCCTGCGTAATCGTCCGCTGCGGCCACGCCGGTGCCGAACAGAGCCATCAATGCTGATGCGGCCACGGCCGAACCGGCAGAGAGAACGATGGACTTCTTCACTGAGCCCGAACCTCCGAATGTCTGATTACTGCCTGCCAAAACTGATGGAGGAAGCTTATTGCGTGCCCCGCTTCACCGCTACTGATCGCCCTTCATGTGCGCGCAGATAGTACCGCGACGACGGTGACCTGTGAGGCAGATGTGACACTCCGAGAGACAACTTGAATGTCACCGGGGTACACAGATATATTGAGTGCAACCAACAGGTACAGATAACTGGGAGGGCCCATGGCGCAAGATCTGACCGATCTTCAGCTACTGCACGAGCTTGAGCCCGTCGTTGAGAAGAACCTCAACCGGCACCTGTCGATGCGCAAGGACTGGAACCCGCACGACTACATCCCGTGGTCGGACGGCAAGAACTACTACGCCCTCGGCGGGCAGGACTGGGACCCCGAACAGTCCCGGCTGTCCGAGGTGGCCCAGGTGTCGATGCTGCAGAACCTGTTGACCGAGGACAACCTGCCGTCATATCACCGCGAGATCGCGATGAACTTCGGCATGGACGGCCCCTGGGGCCAGTGGGTCAACCGCTGGACCGCCGAGGAGAACCGGCACGGGATCGCGCTGCGTGACTACCTCGTGGTCACCCGCGCCGATCGATCCGGTCGAGCTGGAGCAGCTTCGCATCGAGCAGATGACGCGTGGCTTCTCGCCCGGCCAGAACCAGCAGGGTGACCTGTTCGCGGAGAGCCTGTTCGACTCCGTCATCTACGTGACGTTCCAGGAGCTGGCCACCCGCGTCTCGCACCGCAACACCGGCAAGGCGTGCAACGAGACGGTCGCCGACCAACTGCTGCAACGGGTTTCGGCCGACGAGAACCTGCACATGATCTTCTACCGCGACGTGTCGCGAGGCCGGCTTCGACATCGCGCCCAACCAGGCGATGCACTCGCTGCACCGCGTGCTGCGTCAACTTCAAGATGCCCGGTTACACGGTGCCGGAGTTCCGGCGCAAGGCCGTCGATCATCGCCGTCGGCGGCGTCTACGACCCGCGCATCCACCTCGACGACGTCGGTGATGCCGGTGCTGAAGAAGTGGCGCATCTTCGAGCGCGACGGACTTCACCGGCGAGGCTGCGCGCATGCGCGACGACCTCGGGCAAGCTCGTCGAGGAACTCGAGGAGACGTGCGAGAAGTTCGAGGTCGCCAAGCAGCGCCGCCTCGAGCGGCAGGCAAGGTGGCCGAGAAGAAGGCCGCCGAAGAACTTCTGGTCGCGTCATCAGCGTCCTGACACGAAGCCGCGCGCCGGCGCTGCGGATCGGGCCGATACGAGCTGCGGAGCCCCGTCGTGCTGGCGCCGATGGCCGGTGTGACGAACGTCGCATTCCGCACGCTGCTGCCGTGAACTCGAGCTCGGCCCGGGCCGGGACGGTCAGCGGGCTCTACGTGTGCGAGATGGTGACCGCCGCGCGCGCTCGTCGAGCGCCATCCGGTCACCATGCACATGACGACGTTCGCGCCGGACGAGTCGCCCCGCTCGCTGCAGCTCTACACCGTCGACCCGGACACCACCTTCGCCGCGGCGAAAATGATCGCCGACGAGGGGTTGGCCGACCACATCGACATGAACTTCGGCTGCCCGGTGCCCAAGGTCGACCCGGCGCGGCGGCGGCGCTGCGCTGCCGTTCAAGCGGCGGCTGTTCGGCCAGATCGTGGCCGCGGCGGTGCGCGCGACCGAGGGCACGGACATCCCGGTGACCGTGAAGTTCCGCATCGGCATCGACGACGCCCACCACACCCACCTGGACGCGGGCCGGATCGCCGCGGAGGAGGGCGCGGCCGCCGTGGCACTGCATGCCCGCACGGCGGCGCAGCGCTACTCGGGCACCGCCGACTGGGAGCAGATTGCCCTGCTCAAGCAGCGTCGTCACGACGGTCCCGGTGCTGGGCAACGGCGACATCTTCGACGCCGACGACGCGCTGGCGATGATGGCCGCGACCGGGTGCGACGGCGTCGTCATCGGCCGGGGCTGCCTCGGCCGGCCGTGGCTGTTCGCCGAGCTCGTCGGCGGCGTTCACCGGCTCGACGCCGGCCACGCCGCCCACGCTCGGCGAGGTCGCGGCCATCATGCGGCGGCACGGCCAGCTGCTGGCCGACCACTTCGGCGAGGACAAGGGCATGCGCGATATGCGCAAGCACATCGCGTGGTACCTGCACGGCTTCCCCGCCGGCGCCGATGCTGCGCCGGGCATTGGCCCTGGTCAAGACGCTGGACGAGCTCGAACTCGCTGCTCGATCAGCTCGACCCGCACGTGCCGTTCCCACAGGCCGCCGCCGGTCCGCGCGGCCGGCAGGGGTCACTGGCGTCGGTGGGCACTGCCAGAGGGCTGGCTGGCCGATCCCGATGATTGCACGGTGCCAGCGGGAGCCGACGTCATGCACTCCGGAGGCTAAACCGAGACGTTCTCGGTACCTTCGGACGACTGGCTGTCTCTCAGGATGTCTCAGTACGATATGATCTTGTCGTATCTGGCTCCAACGGCGGAGCCCGCAGAGTGCTGCTACAAGACCGAGAAGCAGACAAAGACGCTGCATACGCCCATGCGCACCGACGCGCACGATGGTCCAGAAGTCGGAGGCCACTAGGAACATGAGTGACGGCGACAACGCCACTCCTGGCCTTCCCGGTGCCGGGCCATCGCACACCGGGGGCGATAACCAATGGCTTACCCGAAGCGCGCGGCCATCGCCAGGCGCCGCGCCGTGGAGCGCAACGGCAGTTCCGATCCGGGAGACGTCGAGCAGTCCGCGCAGACCGGTAACCACACCGACGGTGTCACGGTCGCCGACCTGATCGCCAAGGTGCACGGCGCTTCGAGTGTTCCCGAGGAACTGAGGCGCGCCCTGTCCCGAACCTGAGCCCGCCCCCGCGCCCGCCCACCGAGGTCATCGCGGCGGTACCCGCCGACCCGAAGATCCGGACACGGAGGTTATCCCCGTCGTAGCCGGGTATGCCTCCGAAGTGCCCGAACTGGCGGCGCTGCGCCGGCGTGACCGTGTGCAGCCGTCGCGCGTCGGCACCGGACGTAGCACCGCCGAGCCGGAGCCACGCCGGGGCCGGCGCAGAAAGACCATGATCGCCGGGCGGGCCGCGGCCGCCCTGATCGCGGTGTCGGCGCTGGCCGCTGACCGGCGGCGCCTGGCAGTGGCAGTCGTCGAAGAACAACATGCTCAACAGGGTCTCCGCGCTTGACCTCGGCTCGCGCGACATCGTCGACCCCAACGCGCAGTTCGGTGACGAGAACTTCCTGATCGTCGGCGTGGACAGCCGATTCGGCGAGAACAGCGACATGGGCGCGGGCGACACTCGAGGATGCCGGCGGCATCGCGGTCGGACACCGTGATGCTGGTGAACATCCCGGCCAACCGCAAACGCGTTGTCGCCGTGTCGTTCCCGCGCGACCTGGCCATCACCCCGATGCAATGCGAGGCGTGGAATCCCGAAACGCACGAGTACGGACCGCTATACGACGAGGAGACAGGGAGCTACGGACCCGATCGAGGTGTACACCGAGACCAAGCTGAACTCCGCGTACGCGTTCGGCGGCCCGAAGTGCCTGGTGAAGGTGATTCAGAAACTGTCCGGCCTGTCCGTAAACCGGTTCATGGCAGTCGATTTCGCCGGGTTCGCCAAGATGGTCGACGCCCTCGGCGGCGTCGAGGTCTGCAGCACCACCCCGCTGGAGGACTACGAGCTGGGCACCGTGCTGGCCAACGCCGGCCGCCAGACGCTCGACGGGCACACCGCGCTGCAATACGTGCGCGCCCGCCAGGTGACCACCGAGACGAACGGCGACTACGGCCGCATCAAGCGCCAGCAGCTGTTCCTGTCGTCGCTGCTTGCGCTCGATGATCTCCAAGGAAGTGCTTCTTCTCGCTGTCCAAGCTCAACAACGTGGTGAACATGTTCATCGACGACAGCTACGTCGACAACATCAAGACCAAGGACCTCGTCGACCTCGGCCAGTCCATTCAGGGCGTCAACGCCGGCCGGATCACCTTCGTCACCGTGCCGACCGTCGGCTACGCCGACGAGTACGGCAACGAGACGCCCCGCACAGAAGACATGCGGGCACTGTTCGACGCGATCATCAACGACGACCCGCTGCCAGAGGAGAAGAACCCGACAACACGCCGGTGCCCGGCACGCCCGAGTCGACGACGAGCGCGACGCCGGACGCCAACCCGAGCATCAGTCCGACGCCACGCCGGAGCAGCGGGACTGCCGGAGCTGGTGAACGCGGTCACCACCAACCCGCAGGACATCACCGTGCGCGTCTCGAACTCGACCGGCGAGGACGGGCTGGCGGCCACCGCGGCCAGCGAACTGCGGACAGCATGGCTTCAACGTGACCACGCCCGACGACTACCCCGGGCCTCTGATCTCGACGACGGTGTTCTTCTCGCCGGGCAACGAGCAGGCCGCCGCGACGGTCGCCTCGGCGTTCACCAACCCGACCATCGAGCGGGTCGCCGGCATGGGCGACGTGGTGCAGGTGGTGCTCGGGTAGCGACTTCTACTCGGTCACGCCGCCGTCGCCCAGCGGCTCACCGGTGCAGGTCCACGTCGTGCACGGCACCAGTAGCCGCCCGACGCACCTGCCCGAGGATCTCACCGTCACCAACGCCGCCGATACGACGTGCGAATAAGCCGTAACGACGGCACGGCTAATCACATTTAGGCAGGTGGCATTCACCTGTCGTTCACCGATCGCGTCGTGACGTTTCGCCGAAATACCCCGTAGGCTTGGGCGCATGCGAACCGCGTACCACGAGCAACTTGATGCCCTGACGGACCAACTCGGCGAGATGTGCGGGCTGGCGGGCGTTGCCATGGAACGCGCGACGCAGGCTCTGCTACAGGCGGATCTGGTGCTGGCCGAGCAGGTCATCACCGACCACGAGCAGATCGACCGCGATGAGCGCACGCGCCGAGGAGAAGCGCGTTCGTGCTGCTGGCACTGCAGGCGCCGGTGGCGGGCGATCTGCGGGCCATCGTCAGCTCGATTCAGATCGTCGCCGACGTCGACCGGATGGGCGCACTGGCGCTGCACGTCGCCAAGATCGCCCGGCGCCGCCATCCGCAGCATGCGCTGCCCGAAGAGGTCAACGGCTACTTCGCCGAAATGGGCCGGGTGGCAGTCGAATTGGGCAACAGCGCCCAGGAGGTGCTGCTCACCCGCGATCCGGAGAAGGCCGCCCGGATCCGTGAAGAAGACGATGCGATGGACGACCTGCACCGCCACCTGTTCACCGTGCTGATGGACCGGGAGTGGAAGCACGGCGTCGCCGCCGCCGTCGACGTCACGCTGCTCGGCCGCTTCTACGAGCGGTTCGCCGACCACGCCGTCGAGGTCGCCCGGCGCGTCATCTTCCAGCGTCACCGGCAAGCTCCCTGACGAGGAAGAGATCCCGACTCCCGCGCTGAGCCCGGCCGTCACGGCCGCAGCACGATCTTTCCCTGGTGTGCCGCTGCTCCAGCGCGCGGAATGCCTCTTTACCTGGTCAAGTGGGTACACCGCGGCGACCGGCACCTCCAGCTCACCGTCGGCGACCAGACCCGCCAGCTCCGCCAGCACTTTCGCGTCGGCAGGCGTCGGCGTTTCCTCGCCCTTGACGCCGAACCGCTCGATGGCCGCGGAAGTCGATGATGGTGTCGACCCGCTGCGGATCGATGCCGAGTTCCGTCACCGCCAGTTCGACGTAACCGCCGCCGAAGAAGTCGAGGAACGCGTCGATCTGCCCGTCCGGCGCCGCCTCGACGCAGACCGGTCCGCGAGGCCGTCACCGTAATTGACCGGGACGACGCCGTGCGCGGTCGAGCCACTCGTCGTTCGACGGACCCGCGATGCCCAGCACCGTGGCGCCCGCGCGCTTGGCCAGCTGGACGGCGATGCGTGCCGACCCCGCCGGCCGCACCCGCGACGGCAACCGTGTCACCCGGCTTCAGCGCGACGGCGCGAACCGCGCGCGTACGCGGTGGTGCCCGCGACGAAGAGCGCTCCCGGCCGCATCCCAGCTGACGTTGGCCGGTTTCTGCGTGAGCTGATCCGCTGGCACGACGACGAATTCGGCCTGACTGGCTCGACGATCGGTGAACCCGATGACCTCGTCGCCCGCGGTGACGCTGTCAACGCCCGTGACCGGTTTCGGCGACCACGCCGGCGAAGATCACTGCCCTGTCCGGACGGGAAGGTGGCCGGCCAGCGGTCGTGCAGAAAGCCCTGCCGGATCATCGCTTCACCCGGGTTGATGCCGACGGCCTTCACCTCGACCAACACCTCACCGGCGCCGGGCACCGGTTTCGGAACGTCGCGGACCTCGAGCACGTCGATGCCGCCGTAAGAGTCGAACTGCACTGCCTTGCTCATGGCAGCTACGACCGTGATGGCCGCGCGAGTTATTCCGGCCCTGGCACGATCCGCACCCCGACTTTCTCGGCGGACAGCAGGTCGCGCAGCATCTTGACAAGACCAGCAGGTCGGCATTGCTGTAGCGGGACAAGAAGTCGGCCACTCCGCGTTTCATCTCGCCGTGCAGCCGTTCGGTGAACGTCGGCGACGAGCCTTTCCGTCGGCTGTGAGGTCCAGGACCACCTCCTTGCGGTTACCCGGCAGCGGGGCGCGCTCCACGAGTCCGGCCTCGACCAGACGCTGAACATGTTTGGACACCGTGCCTTTGAGTTGATCGGCCCGCGCGGCCAGGCCCACGACGCTGACCGGGCTCCTCGGCGATGTGCGCAAGCAGATGCATGCTGAGCGTGGGTAATCGCCGCGCAGTCGCGCTCGAGGCGGCGCGGCAGGTGCTCGGCCATGTAGTCGCGCTCGGCGTCGCCCTCGTCGGAGTCGAACTTGTCCCCGACTGCGCCGATCAGCGCGTTGATCTCGTCGACGAGCTCCGCCTTGGTTTTCACGGAAACAATCTTGCCATCGGCGACGGCTCGGTTCGCATATAGTTTCTATGAAACCATATCTGAGGAAACCTTAGGAGCGCCAATGAAGGCAGCAGTCGTCGATGCGTTGGGGCAGACCACCGGTGTACACCGGACTTCACCGAGCCTGCGCCACGCGATGGTGCGGTGGTCGCCACGGTCGAAGCCTCCGCACTGACCAACCTGACCCGTGGGCTCTGTGTCGGGTAACCACTACGCCAGCAAGGAGATTCAGCTACCGGCTGTCGCAGGCGTCGACGGGGTGGCGCGGCTGGCGGACGGCCGGCTGGTGTACACCGGCGCGATCGCGCCGTACGGCATGATGGCGGAGCGGGCGCTGGTCAATCCCGACGCGGTGACACTTACCGGACACGATCGATCCGGTGACGGCAGCAGCCATTCCCGAATCCCGGCTTGTCGGCCTGGATGTCGCTCGACTATGCCGCCGCGGTCAAGCCGGGGGCGCACGTGCTGGTGCTCGGCGCGACCGGGTGTGACCGGTTCGGTCGCGGTAGCTGGCGAAGTCGGTGTTCGGCGCGCCAGCATGTCGTCGTGGCGGGCCGAAACGCCGAGCGGCTGCGGTGGTTGCGCAGCGTCGGCGCCGACGACGCCATCGCGATCGGCGAGGACGACCTGGCGCCCGCGTCGCCGTCGCCCATGCCGAGCGCCCGTTCGACGCCGTCCTCGACTATCTGTGGGGTGAGCCCGCCGAGCAGGTACTCACCGCGCTGGGCAGCAGCCATTCCGCCGCGCACTACCACGCCACGCGGTTCGTCCAGATCGGCGCGATGGCCGCTCCGACGATCAACCTGCCCGCCGGGATTCCTGCGCGGCAACGGCATCACGCTCGTCGGTGTCGGCATTGGCAGTGTGCCGTTCGAGGTGCTGCAACGGTGCCCGCAACGAGGGTCTGCCCCGGCTCGTCGCGATGGTCGCGGCCGGGGAGTTGCACATCCAGACCAAGCAACGGCCGCTCGCCGAGGTGGCCGACGCGTGGTCCAGTCCGGAACAGTCCGGAACCCGGGTGGTGCTGACGCCGTAAGCGGGCCCTAGCCGAACCGGCCGGAGATGTAGTCCTCCGTGGCCTTCTGCGTCGGGTTGGAGAAGATCTTCTCGGTGTCGTCGATCTCGATCGAGCTTGCCCGGCTTGCCGGTCGCCTCGAGGTTGAAGAACGCCGTCTGATCGCTCACCCGGGCGGCCTGCTGCATGTTGTGCGTGACGATCACGATCGTGTAGTCCTGCTTCAGCTCGGCGATCAGGTCCTCGATCGCCAGCGTGGAGATCGGGTCGAGCGCCGAGCACGGCTCGTCCATCAGCAGCACCGTCGGGCTGCACGGCGATCGCGCGGGCGATGCACAGCCGCTGCTGCTGACCGCCCGACAGGCCGCCGCCGGGCTTGTCGAGCCGGTCCTTGACCTCGTTCCACAGGTTGGCGCCCTTCAGCGAACGCTCGGCGACCTCGTCGAGCGTCTTCTTGCCGCGCACGCCCTGCAGCCTCAGCCCGGCCACCACGTTGTCCTTGATCGACATCGTCGGGAACGGGTTCGGCCGCTGGAACACCATGCCGATGGTCTTGCGGACACTCGACCGGGTCGACTCCGGCGCCGTAGATGTCCTCGCCGTCGAGCAGCACCGAGCCCTCGGCCCTGGCGCCGGGCAGCACTTCGTGCATCCGGTTCAGCGTGCGCAGCACGGTGGACTTGCCGCAGCCCGACGGCCCGATGAAGCGCCGTCACGCTGCGCGGCTGGCACCGACAGTGCCACGTCCGCCACGGCGTGAAACGACCCGTAATAGATGTTGAGGTCTTTGATGTCAATCCGCTTGGCCACGTCCGCTCCTAGATCGTCAAGCTCGATTGCGGGTCAGGAACCGGATCACGAACGCCGGCGCCGACGTACAGCGCCGCCACGATGCATGATCAGCGTGAGCGCGGCACCCCACACCCGCAGCCGTCCGGCCTGCTCCGGGTTGATCAGTTCGGTGTAGATCAACAACGGGCAGCGACGCCATGTTGCCGTCGAACGGGTCGTAGTTGATCGACCTCGCGTAACCGACGAGCACCAGCACCGGGGCCGTCTCGCCGATCACCCGTGGCCAGCGCCAGCAGGATGCCGCTGATGATGCCGGGCAGCGCGGTCGGGCACGACGATCCGGGCGATGGTCTTCCACTCGGGCACGCCCAGCGCGTACGACGCTTCGCGCAGCTCGTCGGGAACCAGCTTGAGCATCTCCTCGGTGTTGCGCACCACCACAGGAAGCATCAGCAGCACCAACGCCAGCGACACCGCGAAGGCGCTCTGCGGGAAGCCCATCGTGGCGATCCACAGCGCGAAGATGAACAGCGCCGCCACGATCGACGGCACACCGGCCAGGATGTCGACCATGAACGTCGTGGTCCGCGCGAACCATCCGCGGCCGTACTCCACCAGGTAGACGGCGGCCATAATGCCCAGCGGCACCGCCAGCAGCCGCCGCGATCGCCGGCCTGGATGATCGTGCCGTAGATCGCGTGGTAGACGCCGCCGGCGAACTCCTCCGGTAGCACCCCGGCCAGCGACTTGTTCCACCACGTCGACGAGATGACCGCCTGGTACCCGCGCTGCAATGACGGTGTAGCAGCACCCAGACCAGCGGCACCATCGCGATCATGAACGCCGACGCAGAACAGGCTCTCCGGCGACGCGATTCTTGATCTTGCGGCTGGCGCTGATCGCGTGGAAGGTCGGCGCCTTCACCGGCACATCGAGCATCGCGTTCCGTCATCCTCCGCTCACCCTTCCACCGGCAGCGAACCGGGCAACCGCGTTGACGACGAATGTCAGGGCGAACAGCACGAAGCCCGCCGCGATGTAGGCACCGGTGGGCAGCGGTGCACTGAATTCCGCTGCGGCCGAAGCGATCTTGGACGCGAACGTATAGCCGCCGTCGAACAGCGACCAGTGTCCAGCCTGCGCAGCCGTGCGCAGGATGATCAGGACCGCGACCGTCTCACCGAGTGCGCGACCCAACGCCAGCATCGAGCCGGCAATCATCCCGCTGCGGCCGTACGGGTAGACCGTCATCCGGATGACTTCCCACTTCGTGGCACCGAGCGCCTGGGCAGCCTCGACATGACCCTTGGGGTCAGAGTGAAGACTTCCCGGGACACCGAGGTGATGATCGGCAGGATCATCACGGCCAGCACGACTCCCGCGGTGAATATGGTGCCGCCACCCGCGAGCGACACGTTGCCGTCGCCGAAGAGGAAGAACCACTTCAGGTTCTCGTTGAGGAACCGTTGGATCGGCTCGATCTTGGGAGCCAGAACGAAGATGCCCCACAGGCCGAAGACGATCGACGGCACCGCGGCCAGCAGGTCGACCAGGATCGCAAGCGGCCGGGCGTAGCCGGCGCGGTACGTAGTTCGTCAGGAACGTCGCGATGCCGATGGCGATCGGCACCGCGATCGCGAGAGCGAAGATCGAACTGAGGACGGTGACCCGGAAGAGATCGGCGATGCCGAAGCGCAGGTTGTTCTCGTCGGTAGTGACGAATTCCGAACTGGTGATGAAGTTGGCGTTGTCCGCCGCCAGCGACGGAACCGCGCGGATCAGCAGGAAGAGGCCCATCAGCGCGATCGCGCCGATGATCGTCGCGCCCGCGGCGAGCGCGATCGAGTAGAAGATGCGTGTCACCCCACCGGCGCGTGCCCTTCAGGGCCGAAGTCTGCGCCGGCTTGGTCGACATGTCAGGAGTATCCCCGATCTGCGGTGGGCTCGCCCCGGTTGTGGACGAGCCCACCGCAGCCGGTTCGAGGCTTCAAAGTCATTGCAGCCTTTGAGCTAGGAGGGTGACTACGAGATGGCGTTGATGGCTGTGGTCAGCTTGGCCTTGAACGTGTCGGGGACCGGGATGTAACCGGCCTCCTCAGGCCCTTCTGGCCGTCGGTGGTCGCCACCGTCAGGAACGCCTTGACGGCCGGGGCCACCTCGGCATCGCGGGTACTTCGAGCAGACGACGTCGTAGGTCGCGCAGGATGATCGGGTACGCGCCCGCCGCAGTCGGCTTGTAGAACGAGGACGTGTCGAGCACGAGGTCGTTGCCCTGGCCCTTGATCTTGACCGCATCGATCGACTTGCCTGCGCTCTCGCGCCGTCAGCTTCACCGGATCAGGACCGGCCGACGTGATGATCGTCGGCGATCTGCAGGCCCTGCTTGGTCGCGTAGGACCACTCGTTGTAGGTGATCGATCCTGCGGTGCTCTTGATCGCCGCGGAGGTGCCCTCGTTGCCCTTGGCACCCTCGCCGACGCCACCGTTGAACGTCTTGCCGGAGCCCTTGCCCCACGCGCCGTCGGACGCCGCGTCGAGATACTTCTGGAAGTTGTCCGTGGTGCCTGACTCGTCGCTGCGGAAGACCACGTTGATCTTGTCGCCGGGCAGCGGTCTTGCCCGAGTTGAGCGCCGCGATCTCGGGCGCGTTCCAAGTCGTGACCGCGCCGTTGAAGATCTTGGCCAGCGGTGGGACCGTCCAGAGCCACGCCTGTCGACGCCGGGAAGGTTGTAGGTGACCGCGATCGGTCCGAAGACCGTCGGCAGGTTCCACGCGTCGGCGCCGCCGCAGCGCTGCTGCGGCCTTCGTCGACCTCGCCCTTCTCGGCGCTCAGCGGCGAGTCGGTGCCACCGAAGTCGGTTTGCCCACCGATGAATTCGGAGACGCCCGCACCGGAGCCGCTGGAGGTGTAGTTGAGGGTGAAACCCGGCGCACGCCGTCTCGTAGGCGGTGACGAACCGGGTGATGGCATTGGCCTGCGCGGACGAGCCACTCGCCTTGAGCGCCTTCTTGCCGCTGCAGTCGACCGTGCCGCGCGCTGTCCCCGCAGTTCCAGCGCCAGCCGTCGTTGCACCGGTGCTGGTCTTGTTCTCGTCGCTGCCGCAGGCTGAAACGCAGCAGGGCACCCGCGGCAAGAATGCTCACCGCTGCGCCGATTCGGTTGTGCTTCACGTAGCTCCTTTGATTGTGAGGGCGACGCATGCTGACCGCCGCCCGCGAGTTCGGGCAAGCCGACGGAACCCGGTTCCGCCGAGCAGATGGATCGCTGCTCGGCTCACGAACCTAGGGGTGCGCTGTGAACAGGCATCCACCCATTGGTGAACGGAAGATGAACCGGATGCGGGTACGCGGAGTCGAATTACGTCGACGACGTTGATCTTTGCAACTCACTCAGTAACTATTGAGTCAATGGCTACTGAGGCAAATACACGCACCGTGACGCGGACGTCAATCTACGCTGCGCTTGCTGATCCCGGACGGCTGGCGATCGTCGATCGGCTGTCGCTCGGCGATGCCTCGCCGATCCGAACTCCAGGCCCTGCTGTCAATGCCGTCCAACCTGATCGCCCACCACCTGAACGTTCTTCAGAAAGCGCAACGTGACCCATCGCGCCCGCTCCGAGGGCGATCACCGGCGGATGTACGTGTCGCTGAACAGCGAGGCACTGGAGTCGATATTGCCGTCCCCCGTACGCCTAGCGGTACGGGTGGTGTTTGTGTGCACGCAGAATTCGGCCCGCAGTCAGCTTGCGGTAGCAGCGATTTGGCACTGCCACAGCAGGCTGCCCGCCACGTCGGCCGGCACGCACCCCGTCTCCGAAATCCAGCCCGGCGCGCCTCGCCGCTGACGGCGCCACCAATCTGCCGATGCAGGCGCGTACCCCGCTGCACCTGAACAACGTTCACGCGCCGGGGGACCTCGCCGTCGTGGTGTGCGACCGTGCCCATGAGGAATTGCCCGGCGAGCTGCGCCGCATCCACTGGTCGATCCCCGATCCCGTTCCGGGCATCGACACCGAGGCATTCGATCGCACCATCGAATCCCTCACCAAACGGATCGTTCGGCTCGTTCCCATCCTGCAAAGTTCTCGCGACGGAGCAAACCTAATGACCGACAACCCGACCGCCGGGCCATCCGCAACACGTTGTGAGCACCGACCAAAGGCTGGCCCCGAAGCCCGCTGCAGAACGATTGGAATTGAGTTCGGCGACACCTGATGCGGAAACCATCGATCGGTTTCTGTATGCCGCTCACGCGACACTTCGCCCATCATGCGTCGGTGCCCAACTTCCTTCCGCTCCTTGCCGAACGCTTTGCACAGCAACAGCTTCGCGCGCTGGCGCGGGTCGAGGTGCAGGCACCACTGACGGGAAGCCCACCGTGTTGTTCCTGTGCACCCACAACGCCGCCGCTCGCAAATGGCCGCGGCCTCTTTCGCCGCAACTCGCAGGCGAGGCGCGGTTGCGTGGTCGGGCGGTCCGGACCCCAGCGATCAGGTGAATCCTGCTGTGGTGCAAGCGATGTCGGAGCGGGGCATCGACATCTCCATGAATATCCGAAGCCGTCTCCACCGACGAGATCGTGCAAGCCGCCGATGTGGTCATCACCATGGGCTGCGGCGATACGTGCCCGGTGATCCCCGGTCGACGCTATGAGGAGTGGACGTCTCGACGACCCCGCGGCAGGGACGTCGACGCCGTGCGTCCGATCCGCGATGCGATCGAGCGGCGAGTACGCCAGTCTGCTGACCGAACTCAATGTCGCCGTCCGCGCGTAGCGCGCTTACCGACCACCGGCCGCGTACGCGGCATCGACCGTTGGACACGTCGAAACCCAGCCGTCGATAGGTCTTCACCGCCGCGGAGTTATCTGCCTCGACGTAAAGCATCACCGTCGGCTGTTGCACTGTCCGAGAGCCGCTCGGCGAGGTGGTGCAGCCCGACCAACGTGAGCGTGGCTCCGAGCCCGCGGCCCTGCGCGGCCGGGTCGACGCCGACCACGTAGACCTCGCCGAGATCGCTGTTGTGCACCTTCGGTCCAGTGGAAGCCCAGCAGCTTGCCGGAGTCTGGTCGTCGAAGGCCATGAACAATCCGGCGGCGTCGAACCAGGCCTCGCTGCGGCGCTCGGCGATGTCGGCATCCGTCCACCCGCTCTGCTCGGGATGCCATGCGAACGCGGCGTTGTTGACGCGCAGCAGCTCGGCGTCGTCGGCGGGACCGCGCGTAGGTGCTGATCGCACGCACCGGAATTCCGTCGGGAAGCGGTCAGTGCCGGCAGGCAGGCTCGGTCAGCGGCCGCCGCATCTGCAGCAGCTCACGCGCCACGTATCAGGCCGAGCGCGGCCGCCGTCGCGCGCGCCGGTTGCCAGGTTGCCGTGCGCCCAGATGCGGTGCCCCGTCGCCGCCCTCGGCCAGCGCCGATACGGGCCATCGCCGAGCCGATGCCGCGCTGCGCCTGGCGTGCGGATGCACCGACGAGCTCGGCCATCGCCGGGCTTCTGCGTCGCGGGTGCGAGGTTCGAGATAGCCGGCCACCGTTTATTTTCACGGTCACCGTCGAGCGCCAGCAGGTGCCTGGTGCGGTCGTGCGGAAGTTCGCGCAGCACTTGGTCGCCGACGGGCGCGACGCCGTCAGCTTGTCCTCGCCGCCGCGATCAGCTCCCGGATCCGGCGCTGGTCCTCGTCGGAGAGGCCGGTACGCCAGCCGATCGCCGGAGCCGGGAGGTCGGCGACATCTGAGTCCGTCACTGACTGCGCAGCGGGTCAGCCAGCGCTTCGGGCAGGCTGTCGGGCGCGTCGTAGCCATCCGCGTCGTCGACCATGTCGTCGGGCAGGTCCGACCCCAGCGCAGGCGGCCTGACGCGCGGGCCGGTCGCACCGCCTTGTAGCCGACGTTGCGCACGGTGCCGATCAACGACTCGTATTCCGGCGCCGAGCTTGGCGCGCAGCCGTCCGCACGTGGACGTCGACCGTGCGGGTGCCGCCGAAGAAGTCGTAGCCCCACACCTCTTGCAGCAGCTGCGCGCGGGTGAACACCCGGCCGGCGTGCTGAGCCAGATACTTCAGCAGCTCGAATTCCTTATAGGTCAGGTCCAGCGGCCGGCCGCGCAGCCGCGCGGTGTACGTGCCCTCGTCGATCACCAGCTCGCCGAGGCTGACCTTGCCGAGGTTCTCCTGGTTCGCCAGCGCCGCCTCGGCGGCCCACCAGCAGCCGCAGCCGGGCGTCGATCTCGGCGGGTCCAGTGCTCGGCAGGAGAATCTCATCGAGTCCCCACTCCACGTTGACCGCGACCAGGCCGCCCTCGTTGACGACCGCCACCACCGGAACCGACGTCCCCGTGGTGCCCAGCAGCCGGCACAGGCCGCGGGCGGCGGCCAGATCCAGTGCGCGCATCGACGATCGCCACATCCGCGCTGCCGGCCTCCAGCAGCGAGGACACCTCGGTGGGCGCGGTTCGCACGTTGTGGGCGAGCAGCGACAACGAGGGCAGCACCGATTCTGGATGCGGGTCGACGGTTAGTAGCAATAGATCCAACGGGCCCTCCAGCGCCATGGGCAGATCATTTGACGGACATCGCTGTCCGAGATGACCTCCCAGATTCGTGGCCGACATACTGGCCGTTACCCGGCCGATGGTTTCTAACGATAGCGTGACTACCTGCTGATTAGCCGCGCTGTGCGGAGCGTGGTGGGACCCGTGGGCCAGAATGTGCGGGTGCGCAAGCTGCTGATCGGTCTGGTGTCGGCTGTCGACCGCGCTGGCGATCGGCGCCGTCGGTGCCGATTTCGGGACGGCCATCTACGCCGAATACCGGCTGGCCAGGAGCGGTTCGCACCGACGCAGGGCTGGCCTGGGACCCTCGGTGGCCATCCTCGGATTTCCGTTCATCACCCAGGCCATGCGCCGCCACTACGACGAGGTGGAAATCCGGGCGAGTGGCGTTGATCACCCCGTGATTGGCAAAGACTTCGCTGGAATCGACCATGCACTCCGATCGACCTGAGCCGAGGCTTCCTGGCTGGTTCGGCCGGACGCCAAGTTGCCGGTCGGCAAGCTGGAGAGCCGCATCATCATCGACTCCACCCATGTCGGCCGCTTCATGGGCATCCCCGACCTGCTGGTGGAGGCGCCGTCCAGGAAACCAACGACGCGACCGGCGGCACCACCGAATCGGGCATCTCCAGCAACAAGGGGCTGGTCTTCACCGGCACACCCAAGGCCGCCGACTACAACAAGAAGGTCAGCGTCGCCGTCGACCTCGCCATCGCTGGGCCCGACCAGACCACGCTGGTTTTCACTGCTACCGGGGTGCTCACCGGCGCGGGCACCGCCGACCAGCAGGTGCCCGAGGACAAGACGGCGGCCGTGCTGGCCGCATTCACCACCAGCTCTGCCCGGACAGAAGCTGCCCTTCGGCATCGCACCGACCAGCGAGGGCGCCCGTGGCTCCGACGTCATCATCGAGGGCATCGCCGAGGGAGTAACCGTCACGCTGGATGAGTTCACACCGTCATGAGCCCTTCACTGGTTGTGGTCATCGCCGTGCTCATCGCGCGCGCTGGGAGTGGCCTACGTGATCAACAGATTGATCGCCCTGCGGGCCGGGCTGATCAAAGCAGACCACCGAGACGGCCGGCTCGGAACCCGTGGACACCTCCGACCTGGGCCTGTCCGGCACAGGACCGACCGTTGTGCATTTCGGCGCGGTGTGGTGCGGACCGTGCGCCGGGGTGCGGCGGGTGGTCGATCAGGTGTGCGGCGACCTGCCCGAGCGTGGCGCATGTGGAAATCGATATGGACGCCAATCCCGTCGCGGCCCGGCGACTTTCGGTGCTGTCGCTGCCGACCACGTTCATCTTCGACGCCGACGGCCGCCAGCGGTACCGCACCACCGGCGTCCCCACCGCCGCTGACCTGCGGTCGGCGCTGGAACCGCTGTTGGCTTGATCACTATGTCATTGGGTAAGCTGTCGGGCGTGTCCGCCCGCCTCGAGCTGATGCTCACCAAGCGCCGCGCAGTCGATCTGTGCCGCGTTGCGGGTTCCTGCTGTTGTTGTAGCTGCTGAGCGCAGCCGCGCGATCTAGCGCGCCTCGCTCGGAGCAGCCGCTGTGTGGCCTGCTCGCAACCCTGCCCTACCAACACAACAGGAGTGTGACTTCCATGGGATTGCCAACCAAGACCGAAGACCCGATAGCCCAGGTGGACGTCCGGGGACCTCGGTTCGCCGCGTGGGTTAGCACGGTGGTACTGGTGGTCGACGCTGGTCGTCTCGAGCTTCAGCCTCGTCGCTGCCGCCGTGATCCTCGGCGTACAGGCCGTCGTATTCGCGATCGGCGCGATCGCGCGGGCCACGTCAGCACCCGTACGGCCTGCTTTTCGCGAAGCTCGTCGCACCTCGGCTCGGACCGGTCACCGAGAACGCGAGCCCGTGCCGCCGCTGAAGTTCGCACAGCTGGTCGGATTCGTGTTCGCCGCCGTCGGCGTCGTCGGGTTCGCCGCAGGCCTCCAGCGCGCTCGGTCTCATCGCCACCGGCTTCGCGCTTGTGGCCGCCTTCCTCAACGCCGCCTTCGCCATCTGCCTTGGCTGCCAGCTCTACCCGTTACGTGGCGCGACTGCGCCGCTATGCCCACACCCGCGTAATACCTCCAAACACCAAGCAACCGAAAGGATTTCCTTCATGGCTCGCCCCGATGTCCTGGTCACAACTAGACTGGGCCGAGAGCAATCTCGACGCGCCGAACACCGTCTTCGTCGAGGTCGACGAGGACACCACCGCCTACGACGGCGGCCACATCGCAGGCGCCGTCAAGCTCGACTGGAAGACCGACCTGCAGGACGCCGGTCAAGCCGCGACTTCGTCGACGCGCCAGCAGTTCTCGAAGCTGCTGTCCGACCAGCGGCATCGCGCAACGACGACACCGTGATCCTCTACGGCGGCAACAACAACTGGTTCGCCGCCTACGCGTACTGGTACTTCAAGCTGTACGGCCACGACAACGGTCAAGCTGCTCGACGGCGGCCGCAAGAAGTGGGAACTCGACGGCAGCGCCGCTGTCCACCGACGCGGTGAACCGCGCCGGCGACCAGCTACACCGCCAAGGCAGCAGGACAACACCATCCGCGCGTTCCGCGACGAGGTCATCGCCGCGATCGGCGAGAAGAACCTGGTCGACGTGCGCTCCCCCGACGAGTTCTCCGGCAAGATCCTCGCGCCCGCGCACCTGCCGCAGGAGCAGAGCGCAGCGCGCCGGGGCATATCCCCGGCGCCATCAACGTTCCGTGGAGCAAGGCGGCCAACGAGGACGGCACCTTCAAGTCCGACGACGATCTGGCCACGCTGTACGCCGAGGCCGGGCTTCGACGGCGAGCAAGGAGACCATCGCCTACTGCCGGATCGGTGAGCGTTCGTCGCACACCTGGTTCGTGCTGCAGGAGCTGTCTCGGCCACAAGAACGTCGAAGAACTACGACGGCAGTTGGACGGAATACGGCTCCCTGGTGGGTGCCCCGATTGAGTTGGGAAGTTGATATGTGCTCTGCACCGAAGCAAGGACAGACGTTGCCCGCCGGCGTCGACCTGGAGAAGGAAACGGTGATCACCGGTCGCGTCGTCGACGGCTCCGGTCAGTCCGTCGGCGGCGCGTTCGTGCGCCTGCTGGACGCCTCCGACGAGTTCACCGCCGGAGGTCGTTGCGTCGGCCACCGGTGACTTCCGGTTCTTCGCGGCTCCCGGCACGTGGACGTTGCGTGCGCTGTCGCCTGCGGGCAACGGCGATGCCAGCGTGGCACCGTCGGGCGCGGGCATCCACGAGGTCGACGTCAAGGTCGCCTGACGACCGTGACGCCGAATCGGCGCATCGTCGCATTCGCTGCGAAAAGGCTGCGAACTCAACTGTTCCGGTCCACCGTGTGGCGCGGCTGCGCTGCCGTGCACGAATCTTCGCGCGCCGAGGCGAGCCGTTCTGCCTCAAGATACATGTCGCAACCCCGTGAACGCGGCGACGACGGCCGCCGAGAATCGTCGGGGCTCGGCGGCTAGACTTCGCTGCCGTGGTGCTGTTCTTCGAGATCATGCTTGTCGCGGCCGTTGTGGTCATCACCTGGTTCGCGCTGTATGCGCTCTATCGGCTCATCACCGACGAGTCGTGACCTCTGACGAAGGCCGAGTCGCCGACGCTGGGCGACCGGGCGGTTGCCGCCGCGGCCGAACGGGCCAAGGTGACGGCCGCGCGCAACATCCCGGTGTTCGACGACCTGCCAGCTGCCCGCCGACACCGCGAACCTGCGCGAGGGCGCCAACCTGAACGATGCGCTGCTCGCGCTGCTGCCGCTGGTGGGCGTGTGGCGCGGCGAGGGCGAGGGCCGCGGAGCCCAGCGGCGACTATCGATTCGGTCAGCAGATCGTGGTGTCCCACGACGGCGGCGACTATCTGAATCTGGGAAGCGCGGTCGTGGCGGCTGACCGAATCCGGCGATTACGAGGCACGCGGTCTGCGGGAGACCGGCTTCTGGCGGTTCGTCAACGACCCGAACGATCCTGTCCGAATCCCAGGCCATCGAGCTGCTGCTGGCCCATTCGGCGGGCTACGTCGAGCTGTTCTACGGCCGGCCGCGCAACCAGTCGTCGTGGGAGCTGGTCACCGACGCATTGGCCCGCAGCAAGTCAGGGATGCTGGTCGGCGGCGCCAAGCGGCTGTACGGCATCGTCGAGGGCGGCGATCTGGCCTATGTCGGAGGAGCGCGTCGACGCCGATGGCGGACTGGTGCCGCACCTGTCCGGCCCGGCTGACGAGGTTCGTCGGCTGGTGCGGGCGATAGGACGCTCGGCCGTCGGCGGTCATCGCCGCGGCGGTGACTCCGTCGCGGGTTGCTCGTCGAACGACGCCGCCTGTCCGAACTGGCGTCGAGTCAGTGCACGGCGCCTACGCCACGATGTCTTCAGGAGCACGGCGTTTCGGCTCCACCCGGACCGGTTGCCGGACCACCGCCGCGGCACCGACCAGGACAGCCTGGCGCAAGGCCACGCAGGCCTGTGCGTCGCTGGCGCCCGGGCCGTCAGCGGACAAGCTGGCAAAACGGGCGCCTTCCCGCGCCCGCGAGCCGCTCGTCGCGCAACGCTGGCCAGGGTGCCGTCGTCGCGAAGCAGCCTCGCACTGACCGACGATACGCAGCGGGTCAGTGCACTGCCCTTGTCGAGCACGATGCCGAACTGCTCGACATCGCCTGCCGCACTGGGCAACTGGCCCACCATCAGCCCGTTGCGCAGCTCGTTGGCAACCGAGAGACGCGGTTGGCAGGTCGGCAATCAACGCATCGATCTCGCCGTTGCTCAGCGCCATCTTCGCGTCGCCGTTGGTGTTGTATACCTCGACCGGGATCGTCGCCGTCCACCGACGATCGCCGCGGTGTAACTGGTGGTGCCGACCTGGACACCCGAGCCGCAGCGCTCTGAGCTGCCTGCGACCGTCTTGACGCTCCGCCGCGGGCGGCGACTTGACCGTGACGACGGCCTGCGTCACGTCGAAATACGGCGACGAGAAATCGACAGCGGCCTTGCGCTGCTCGGTGATCGAGAACTCGAGATAGGTTGGCGTCGAACGTCTTCGGCCCAGGGCCAATGCGGCGTTGAAGCGGCACCCGCACCCATCGCACGTCGTCGCGCGCGTAGCTTCATCTCGGCCGCGACGGCGTAGGCGATCGCCGCTCTCGAACCCCTCGCCGCTGGCCGGGTTGTCGCCCATGTACCACGGCGGCGAGGTAGAACGGCTGGTCGGTGCCGAACGTGAGGATGCCCCGGATACAGCGTGCCCAGCACGCGTCAGCTTCGTTGCGCTTGTCGGGAGTGGCCGTCGGCGGTCTTGTCGGAGACTTCGAGTCGCCGCGAGGGTGGCCGCAGCGACCGCCGCGCGGCCATGCCGCCGCACATCGGCGCGTCATCGCGCACTCCCCGCAGCGCGCCGCCAGGGTCGGAGCGCGAGTCCGGTCCATGGCCCACTGCTAACGGCGGCCTCGGTAAGGACTGACCGTCGCGGACGCTAGTTCACCGGACAAGGAGGAATCGGAAGAAGTAGCTCAGACAGCTGCAGCGGCCCCCGAGCCGGGTTCCTGGTTGGACAAGACCGAGGGGCTAGGGGCCGGGTGGCTGCGGGAATTCGCCAGCGCGCGCAGGTGACCTCTGGCGCACTGCTGGCCGAGCTCGCAGCCACCTCACATGTCCGTAAGTCAATCAATTGGTCGGACCACCTCCTTCCTTGTGTACGAGCGACCGTACTCGCGGACCCGCAGCAGGCGACAACCGATTTCTAAGCGATCGCCTGACGATTGCGAGCGTCGACCAGTTCGGCGAATTCGCCCGCCAAGGGCGCGGCGGCAGCAGCCTTGCCGTCCAGCGTGTGCACCCGCGCCGCGCAGGTGATGTTCGATACCAGCCAAACCCCTTGCGCCGCACAACAAGATCAGCGGGACGCAGGGCGCGGTAGTCGCAGTCGTAGCCCTTGTTCCGGGCCACCTCGAACAGCGCCTGCCGCGTGGTGCCGCGCAGGATCGGATACCACGGCGGCGGGGTGAACAGTGCCGAGTCCGGCCCCGTTCTCGACTCGGTCGCGATCACCACCGTCGACGCGCGGCCCCTCCAGGACGTAGCCGTCACGAGCTGACGAAGCATCACGTCGCCCGGCGCCGTGCCGCTCGGCGTGCCGCAGCGCGGCCATGTTCACGCGCGTAGGACAGGGTCTTCGCGCCGGCCAGCAGCCACGGCATGTCGGCCGCACCATCGGCGAGCAGCCACGGCGCCAGGGTCAGCGCCGCCACCGACCCTTGCGACGGGCGTCGGCCACCTGCGCGGGCAGCTGCGCGATCGTCGCGAAGCGGTGCATGATGTCGCCGCCCACGGCCTCGTGGAGGCGATCCGCTCTCCCGTCCCCGGCTGTACACCAGCCGCAGCACTCGCCTCGTCGCCGCCGTCGGCGATCCAGCGCTCGACCCCGGCGGCGACGGCCGCCCGCCACCGGCGGCAGGTCCGGGCGCGGGCAGGTCCGTCATCCGCGCCGACTGGCGTCAGCCGTGCCAGGTGGGCCTCCAGCAGGCACGGCCTGCCGTCGCTGCACCAGCAGCGATCTCGAAGATGCCGTCGCCACGCACCGCGGCCAGGTCGTCGGCGAAGAGCAACGGCGCCGCCGGGTCGTGCAGCTCACCGTCGAGCGTGACCACAACTCCGCGGTTCGCTCGCCATGGGGCAAGCAGCGTAGCGCCGTAGAGTTGACGATATGTCAGCAGTTCCCGCCCCCGAGACCGGACCTGACGCCGGTGCCGTGTGGCATTACGGCGACCCGCTCGGCGAGCAGCGCGCGGCGGCCGACGAGGCCGTCGTGGTCGACCGCTCGCACCGGGCCGGTGCTGACGCTCACCGGCAACGACCGCAAGACGCTGGCTGCACAACATCTCCTCCCAGCACGTCAGCGACCTGTCCGACGGCGCGGTCACGCAGAATCTGAGCCTCGACGGGCAGGGCCGTGTCGAAGATCACTGGATCCAGACCGCAGCTCGACGGCGTCACCTACCTGGACACGGAGCCGTGGCGCGGCGAACCGCTGCTGACGTATCTACGCAAGATGGTGTTCTGGTCCGACGTCGCCGTCGAACCGGCCGATCCTGCGGCGTTGTTGTCGCTGCTCGGCCCGCGGCTGGCCGACCCGCAGGTGCTCGACGCCCTCGGCGTCGGTTCGCTACCGGCTGAAGATGCAGCCGTGGCGCTTCCCGACGGCGGATTTCTGCGGCAGAATGCCAGGCTCAGGCGTCGAGCTGGACCTGGTGGTGCCGCGCGATCAGGCCGCCCAGTGGCGCCAGCGACTCAGTCGACGCGGGCGTCGTGGCCCGCCGGTGTGTGGGCGTACGAAGCCCACCGGGTGGCCGCGCTGCGGCCCCGCCTGGGCATCGACACCGACGAGCGGACGATCCCGCACGAGGTGGGCTGGACCGGCACCGCCGTGCACCTCGACAAGGGCTGCTACCGCGGCCAGGAGACCGTCGCACGCGTCCACAACCTGGGCAACCGCCCGGATGCTGGTGCTGGTGCACCTGGACGGCTCCGCGCGATCGGCCGGCCACCGGCGATCCCGCTGCTGGCCGGCGGGCGCACGTGTCGGCCGGTTGGGCACGGTGGTCGACCATGTCGACGAGGGCCCCATCGCCCTGGCGCTGCTCAAGCGTGGCCTGCCCGCCGACACGCCGTTGACCACCGGCGGGGACAGCGGAGGTCGCCGCGGTCATCGACGCGGACTCGCTGCCACCCGCCGACGGGGTCGGTGCCGGCCGGCTGGCGGTGGAACAGCTGCGCGGCCGAGCGCGTTGAGCGCAATGGGCCTGCCAGCACACGACAGCCGGGCACGGTAAAGTGTTGGCAGGACAATAAAAGACACCAGATCGGAGCCGCCTAAAAATTGGGCCGCTCCGTTATTGCGCGGGAGTACCCCATGGGCCGCGGCCGGGCTAAGGCAAGCAGCAGACCAAGGTTGCTCGTGAGCTCAAATACAGCTCACCGCAGACCGATTTCGAGCGGCTTCAGCGCGAGCTGTCAGGGGTCGGACGGTTCTGGCGATCTGCAACGGCACCGACGGTGTGTGCCGACGACGAGTGGGTCGACAGAGGACGACTGGCGGCGCTAGCCGCTCCGTCTGACGATTCTTTCTAGAGCCTGCGGTGCTGGCCCACGAGGCTGGCACGGGAGCTGTCTCTGCTGCCCTTCTCTGATGGTGCCGAGGGTCCAGCAGCCCAGGTGCCGGGCGGTCAGCACGGCCAGTGCGCGGTCGGTGTCCTCCGGCGCGACGACGGCGACCATGCCGACGCCCATGTTGAACGTCTTCTCCATCTCCGCGCGCTCGACCCGGCCGCGCTGCGCGATCATCCCGAACACCGGTGCGGGCGTCCAGGTGCCGCGCTCGACCTCGGCGACCAGGCCCGTGCGGGATGCACCCGCTCCAGGTTTCCGGCCAGCCCGCCGCCGGTGACGTGGCAGAACGTGCGCGACCCGGTCTCGGCGGCCAGCGCGAGGCAGTCCTTGGCGTAGATCCGGGTGGGCTCGAGCAGCTCCTCGCCGAGTGTGCGGCCGAACTCCTCGACGTGGCCGTGCCAGCGGCATCCGGTCGATCTCCAGCAGCACCTGGCGGGCCAGCGAGTAGCCGTTGGAGTGCAGGCCCGGTCGACGCCATCGCGATCGAGCACGTCGCCTGGCTCGACCCGCTCCGGGCCGCAGCACGTCGTCGGCCTCGACCACGCCGACCCCGGTGGCCGAGATGTCGTAGCTCGTCGGGCGCCATCAGGCCCGGGTGCTCGGCGGTCTCGCCGCCCAGCAGCGCGCAGCCGGCCATGCACGGCAGCCCTCGGCGATGCCCGAGACCGATCGCGGCGACCCGCTCGGGCACGACCTCGCCGACGGCGATGTAGTCCTGCAGGAACAGCGGCTCGGCGCCGCACACGACCAGGTCGTCGACGACCATCGCGACCAGGTCGATGCCCGATCGGTGTCGTGCTTGTCCATCGGCCTGGGCGATCGCCAGCTTGGTGCCAACGCCGTCGGTCGACGACGCCAGCAGCGGCTCGCGGTAGCTGCCGCGCAGCGCGAAGAGCCCGGCGAATCCGCCGATGCCCGCCGCGCACTTCGGGCCGGGTCGCCTTCTTCGGCCAGCGGTTTGAACACGTTCGACGGCGCGGTCGCCGGCTTCGATGTCCACCCCGGCCGATGCGTAGGAGATGCCGTGTTGTTCGGCTTGATCCGTCATCGACAGCAAGGCTACCGTCGTTGCCCACGCCTGGGTAACCGTCGATCCTGCGCACTTTCCTCCGATCGCCTCACACGGTCGCAACCGGCGTGAGAATGTAATGACCGACCATGAAACAGTTCGCTGGTTTGCGCTCCTAGCCAGCCCGGCTACCGTGCCGGCCTCGACGGTCCTTTCCTCGACCGCGTCTGTGACCTTCACTGGAGAACGCCGACGCGGCCGTCATCATCTCGCAGGCGACGGTCGACGGCGTCGACCTACATCGACCAGGGAGATCACCATCCAACCCGGCGGCAGCACCGGCTTGGCACTACCACGACGGCCGGGTGTTCGGCGTCAGTCCGCGAGGGCACCTCACCGCCACCATCGCGGACTGCACGGACGTCGCCCCCCCCCACCGGCGCCGCGGCCACGGAGGGCAGCGAAGCCGGACCACGTCCACGACGGCCGCAACCTGGGCCCCGAGCCGGTCTGGTGCTGTGGGTTGACTGCATGAGCCGGCTGGTACCCGCTGTCTGTGGATGTGCCGCCTCCGCCCTTGCGCCGTCGGCTGAGTCGCGATGACTAGGCCCCCGCGACGACGCGAGACCTGTTCCCGGGATCGGTTCCCGCGCCTGGGAACACCCCGCCGACAGGACCCAGCCGCACTGACCGCGCTGCGTCGACTCAGGGCTTCGACCAGGTGCTGAAGGGTGCTGTCCAGCGTGCTGCGCGCGCACGGCTACACCGCCCGCTTGCACGAGGACATTGCCGCGGCCCGCACTACGGGGACGGCTTCGACCAGTCGGATGATCCGCTGATCGGGGTATTCGCGGGGCCTTGGCGGCATCGCCGACGTGGGTCAGATCAACCAGTGGCGGCGCGGCTCGAACTAGAAAACTATGGCCAGCCAGGAGTTGGCGAGAATCTCGGCGAAGCGAGCCGGTAAAAAACCGGCGTCAATTCCGGAATGCGTGATCACCCAGGGCGGTCGTTAGGATCGCGTCGACGATCTCGACGACGACCGCCGGTTCGAGGCCCACATCCAGCGGTGAACCCGGCTTGATGCCCAGCCGCCAGTTCTCGGCGTCGTGCGTTCGCTGTTCCGGCCCCATGGCGGCCGGGCGTTGCTCGGCCTCCATCACCTTGAGTGTTTGTCGCTGGGACACACCACCGAAACCCCGATCGGTTCGCCGGTGATCGCCAACTCTTGCCGCAGTGTCTCGGAGATCGCGACGCCGACCTTGCTGACGGCGTACGGGCCCAGAAAGGCGATGCCGCTGACCAGTCCGGCCACCGACGAGGTGTTGACGATGTGAGCGGGCGTGCCCTGCGACGGAGCACGGGGAAGGAACGTGGCGATGCCGTGGATCACGCCCACAGGTTCACGCAACACCCAACGCCAGTCGTCGAGTGTCTGGTCTAAGCGAGCATGTTGAAAGTGGACACCGCCTGCGTTGTTGCAGAGCACGTCGACGCGGCAGCATCGATCCCAGCACGGCGTCGCGGAGCTCGACACACCGACGCCGGATCGGACACGTCGGTCCGTACCGCCAGTGTGCCCGCGGGCAGCTCGCCGGAATCCGCGCCGCGTCGAGCGCGGTCTGCTCCACATCGGCGATGACGACGTTGGCGCCGCGCATCGTGACGGCTCTTGCCAGCGCCAGGCCGATCCCGCTTGCGCCACCGTGATGACGACCACCTTGTCGTTGAGCGTTTCCAGCTCACCCTCCATCGAGAACAATGAGCGCGCCGTTGAGATACGAGCTGGCGTCGCTCGCGAGATACAGTGCGGTTCCGACGATTTCGTCGGAAGATGCGATCCGGCCGACATACGCTCGACGCCATCGCCATCGAATCACCCTCCGTCGGCATCGACTTGTGCAGGCTGTCGGTGTGGAACGTGCCGCACACGATGCCGACTGACCCGATGCCACTGCGGCCCGAGCTCCTCCGCCGGCCGCCGGCGTCAGCGCGTTTCAACCCGGCCTCGGCCGCCGCGTACGCTGCCACCGTCGAACGGACGACGGGTGCAGCGCACGCCTTGCAGCTGACGTTGATCACCGCCGCGGCTGGTGCCGGCATGTGCTCGGCGGCCAGCGCCGCATCGAGCCGCAGCGGGCCCTTGAGGTTGACTGTCGACCGTCTTGTCGAACAGCCTCGGGCGTGACGTCGAGCGGCGAACTGGACGGGCACCGGCGCGATCCCCTGCGTTGTTGACTCAGCACGTCGGTGCGCCCGAACTCCGCGACCGGTCAGTCGCCGATCAAGCCGCTGGCACTGCGTCCCACTCGCCGACGTGGCAGCGCACCGGCACGCCTGACGGCCCATCGCGCCTGCACCTCGTCGGCCACCCGCTCTGCACGCCGCCGAGGCTTGCGGCTGGCGACCACGATCGTCGGCGCCCGCCTCGGCGAACCCGGAGCGCCATCGCCCGGCCGAGGCCCTTGCGCTCCGGTGATGACGACGACCTTGCCGTCCGCGCTGGGTCCGAGGTTCGCCACCAGTCTCATCCCCTCTCGGCATCGCGGGCGATGCCGTCGATCCCATACCAGATCTGGAGGGCGAACAACTCGTCGGCTTCGGCAGGGGTGACGCCGTCGGGGTGCCGCCGGAGCAGATGCGCCGCGTCGAGCGGACGGACGGCGGTGCCTCCGCGGCGTTTTCGATCGCGACGAACCCGACCGTCGCCCACATCGCAGGCGGCACGCCTGCACCGCTGGCGAACGAGCTTGCGCGCATGATCGCCACCAGCGGACGTGACGCCCACCGACGTACGCGTCACGGTCGGCGGCCAAGAATCAGCCGGCTGTCGTGCGCCATGTGCGGAGCGCCGGTTTCGCGGTGCCTTCGCCCACCGGGCGGCGTCGCTCCACGGCTCGCCCTCGGCGTGCGGTGGCGCCAGGTCGGCCAGCAGATGGTCGGCGATCGCGTCGACCAAAGCGTCTTTATTTATAACGCGGCTGTAAAGGGGGCGCGGGTGACACCCGAGGCGTGTTGCGACGCTGCGCATGCTGACCGCGTCGAGGCCTGCTCTAGGAAGATGTCGACCGCGGCCGCGACGATCTCGTCGGCGGCCAGCTCGAAGTCGTTGGTCTTCGGCATCAAAGTCACCTCGCCAAATCGCGTGCCATGTCGTCGGGGAACAGCATTCTCGCGACGCGTAGAAGTCGCCAGACGATGGCGGCAGCGACGACCCGCCGCGAACACCGAGCAACTGCCCGGTGACCCAGCCGGAAGTAGTGGAAGCGAAGTACACCACGGCGCGGGCAACGTCATCTGGCAGCCCGGAGCCGCCGTGTGCGCTAAGGCCTGCCAGCGGGGGTACCGTCGCGGATGATCGCCATGTTCTCGGGAGTGGTTGGCGGTGACGGTTTCGGTGGCGACAGCCAACACCCCGTTAACCCGGATGCTGAACCAGCCGAGTTCGGCAGCACACGTGCGCACCAGCTCGTCGACAGCGGCCTTAGTGACGTTGTAGGTCGCCATGAACGCCGCGGGCCGGGAACTGGCGATCGACGAGATCGCGGCGATCGAACCGCCCTTCCGGTCATCAAACACTCGCGGCGTGCTTGATGGTGTGCGCCGTACCGAGCAGATTCGCCGACCGGCTATCCAGTGGCACCGTCGGTGATGTGCAACACCGGGCAGCATCGGAACGCCTGGGTGGCGACCGCGATGTCCAGTGCGCCGTCGATGCAGGCCGCGTCGACACCGCCTGCAGCTGCGCCATCGTCGGTGACGTCGGCGACGACGCCGCTTCCGCGCCTGGCATCTCCACGGCCGCGCTGCCTCGGGGATCATGAGATCCGGGCCGCAGATCGTGACCGCGGCGCCCGCCTCGGCAGCGCATCAGCGCACGCCCTGCCGATGCCGGTGCCACCTCCGGTGACAAGCGCGCTGCGTCCGTCCGAGGCGTGGCCTGGGCGGTGTGATGGCTTCTGTCGTCAGGCATCTCGTTCGATCCGGCGCTGGCGCCGGCCAGCCTGGCAAGATTGACACCGGGCCGAAGAACTCGTGCACCACGTGGCTTGTCAGCCCCGCACAAAATTGGCGCCTTTGCCTCGGTACGATCTTCAACTTCACGCGAAAACACCTCATTACCAACCAATATTGACATCGCGCGGCGGCGGTGACGCTCAGCGCTGGCGATGAGCGAGCGCCAGCCACGGCGAGCAGGTGATCAGCACAACCGCAGCTCGCCTGCCATGCCAGGCATCGTCATCCGGGACCTGGGTGAAAGATCAACGCCCACGCGGGATAGGCCGGCGGGATCGCCAGGTAAGGCCATCTCCCGGTCTGCCACGGCCAGCGTGCGGCGGTGCATCGGGGCGAACAACACGTTGTCCAGCTTGTAGTCCCCGTGTGCAAGCGCGGCCGGTTGGTCTGCGGGACGCCCGGTCTCACGGCCATTCGCCGATGCGCCGCGCCGTCAGGTCCGGCGCGGTAGGAGTCCAGCTGCTTGACCATCGCGTCACACGCGCGACAAAGTACTGCCAGGTGCGAAATCGGCTAGGCGACCTGGCGCAGCGCCAGTCCACCGCGTGAAGATCTCAAACCAGCGCGATCGATCAGCTGTTCGAGGGCGGCATGGGTCTGGCGCGGTGGCCCGCGCCACACGGATGGCTTGCACGCCAGGACGCCGTCACGACGCGCGCCATCACATAGAACGGCGAAACCGAAACACCGCCGCGGGGGATAATCACCGCCTGGCACAGCACAGGCTGGCGATCCGCACCGGGCTCGTCATGATGGCGTCGAGGATGCGGAACTCATGAGAGCACGTCGGTAGCAGTCGAGCTCACGGCGCAGCGCCTGCAACACCCACCGGAATTAATCCGCCGCGGTCGAGGCGAATTTCGCACGACCGCCGCCGCAGCGCCGTGACGGTGCGGGCACGTGGCCGCCGGGTGCTTCGTCGGGTAATGCTCGAGGGCCGCATGCTGACTCATGCAAGCCAGCCTCAGCCGCGGTGCCCGCTTCCGCTCTGGCCGCGGGTCGAGCTCAGGATAACCGGGTAGGCCAGCCTCGGCCGGCTGATAGTTCCGCAAGGATCGTTGCGGGCCAGCACCGACTTGTTGCAGCTCGTCGGGCCCGTCGCCGATCGAGCCGAACCGGGTGCCGCGGTGCCAGCCCTCGGCCAGGCAGATCGCTCCGAGTAGCCGAGCGCGCCGCAGACCTGGATCGTTGCCGGGGTCGAGGCACGCCGAGCTGACCTTGGACACGTGCGCACTTGACCATCCCGAGGTCGGCGCGGACCGCCGACGCGCCGAGCTTGTCCATCTTCCACGCCGTCTGGAACGTGAGCAGCCGCGCCGCCTGGATGATCGCCCATGCGCGACTGCGACGCGACGTAGTCCTGGATCATCTGGTGCTCGGCCAGGCGTGCCGTGCGACGTGCGCGACACCGCCCGCTCTTGCGCATGATGTCCAGCGACGACGCTGGGCCTGACGCCGAGCCATGCGCATCAGTGGGCGGATGTCGAGCGCCGCCGAGGCCGCTGCTGGGCCGAGCACGGAAGCCGTCGCCCGGGTTCGCCGATCAGGTGGTCCGCCGGCTGCGCGGCAATCGCGTGAACAGAGATCTCTGAAGCATCGGTGCCGGCCCGTCCGTACTCGACTGAATCCGTGGATGGCTCATCGTGGAGATGTCGCGCACGATCGTCCATGCCGGGTAGTGCCGGTCGGCACGACGAAGATCGACGCGTGCTTGTGCGGGCGACCATCTGGGACTGGTCTCGGCGAAGACGAGGACGATGTCGGCCGCCGAGGCGTTCGTGGTGAACCACTTGTGCCCGTCGATGACCCACTCGTCGCCGTCCGCGGTCCGCACGTAGTGCCGATCACCGTCGGGTCGGCACCGGCGAGGAACGAGCTCGGTGAGCGCGAACGCACTGGGATCTCACCGCGCAGGTTGGGCCACAGCCAACGCTCCTTCTGCGCCTCGGTGGCGCCGTGGGCGAGCAGTTCCATGTTGCCGCTGTCGGGCGCCTGCACGCCGAAGGTCGGCCATCGAGATCATGCAGCGGCCGATGATCTCCGACATCAGCGCAAGCTTCAGCTGACCGAAGCCTGGCCGCCGAGCTTCGGGTCGAGGAACGCCGCCCACAGCCCCTCGGCGCTTGACCGCGATCCTGGAGGTGCCGCTTGACCGCGGTCCCACTCGGCGCCGCCAGGATCTCGTCGCCGAGGATCGGCTCGAGCGGCACGATCGCGCGGTCGATGAACTCGCGCATCCCACTGCAGCTGCTGCCTCCGAGACTCTGGGCTCCGTCTCGGAAATCCCACGCCATGACGTCCCCATCCCCCGGGTGCTCGGTTGCGATCGCACTGTAATCGCGCCGTTCCGCTTTACGCTGTCGAGCCCGGCGCCGCGGCGCGGACGCCAGATGCAGGGTAGCAGAAGGGGACGTCGACGCGAGCGTGGCAGGTCCACGGCAAGCGGGCGAACCGACCGACGCGTCTCAGGCAGCCTGGACAAGCCGAGTCGCCGGCGCCGGGCCCCGGCCAGCTCCGGGTGCGCGTCACCGCCGCGGGCATCGGGCTGCCCGACGTCTTGATGTGCGCGCGGCACGTCACCCGCTCACGCCGCCGCTGCCGTTCACCCCCGGCCGGCGAGACTGGCCGGGAGGTCGTGACCAGCCGTCGGCGCCCGGCGTCGACACCGCCGATCGGCGCCGCGCGTGATGGTCCACGCAGCGAGGTTCGTCGAGGGCAACGGGACTCCTTCGCCGAGTACACGCGATCGCCGCCGCCGCCCAGGCGTTCGCCGATGCCCGAGCGCCGCTCGGCGGCGCAGTCGGCCGCCGGGCTTCTGGATCCCGCACGCTGACCGGCTGGATCGGCGCTCGTCGACCGCGGCCCGGATCGCGGCCGAGCGACTGGCTGGCGGTCCTCGGCGCCGCCGGCGGCAGCGGCATCGCCGCCGTCCAGCTCGGCAACGCCCTCGGGGCGAAGCGTCGATCGCCGTCGTCGGCGACCAGGCCAAGGCCGGACTTCTGCACGCAGCCTCGGCGTGACCGAGGCTGGTCGTCGCGCACCGCAAAGGCGGGCTCAGCCGCAGAACCTGCGTACCGCGACCGGCGGCCGTGGCGTCGACCTCATCACGACCCGGTCGGCGGCGAGCCCGCCGAGGGCGCATTCATAGCGCGCTCGCCCGCGACGGGCGACTGCTCGCCGACGGGCTTCGCCAGCGGCCGCTGGCCGGACATCCCACGCCCACGAGCTCCTCGTCGATCACCAACACCTCCCTGGTCGGCGTGTTCGCCGGGCGGGTACTTCGCGCCGGCGACCTCGACGACGGTCCACGCCGCGCTCTCCGGAGACCTGCTGACCGCGGCACGCCTGCGCAGCGCAGTCGCCGAGCGCGTGCCGTTCGACGACCTGCCGCGGGCACGTGCAACGGTTGGCGAACCGCGATGTGATCGGCAAATTGGTGTTGGACGCGCCGTGACGCGTGCGCCCGACAGCTACCGAGGGCCTGCGTAGCGCCGAGACGTTGTCGTTGTCGGCCTGCATCGGGATGCCGGTGCGCGCGGCGGTGGCCAGCATCTGCTCGATCACGTTCTTGCCCAACGCCGTTTCGCCGGGCAGCTCGATCGGGTAGTTGCCGTCGAAGCACGCCGTGCACAGCCGCGACGCCGGCTGCTCGGTGGCCGCGATCATGCCCTCGCTGCGAGATGTAGCCCAGCGTGTCGGCGCCGATCGCGTGGCGGACGGCCTCGAGCATCTCGTCCTCGTTCTCGACGGCGTTGGCGATCAGCTCGGCGCGGCGTGGCGAAGTCGATGCCGTAGAAGCACGGCCACTTCACCGGCGGCGAGGCGATCCGCACGTGCACCTCGACGGCGCCGGCCTCGCGCAGCATCCGGACCAGCGCCCGCTGGGTGTTGCCGCGCACGATCGAGTCGTCGACGACGATCAGCCGCTTGCCGCGGATCACCTCGCTGAGCGGGTTGAGCTTGAGCCGGATGCCGAGCTGCCGGATGGTCTGCGA
>ERZ1370068.21-contig-10015_pt1 | contig 39516 bp, 46 predicted proteins | sample MGYA00561227_ERZ1370068 | MGnify/ENA primary metagenome ERZ1370068 (study PRJEB38410, sample SAMEA6850437) | metagenome | study: Metagenomic assessment of the ecological functions of the soil: analysis of the soil microbiota associated with the... | reverse complement strand
GTATACTTCGTTCAGTTACGTATTGCTGTCTTTGCGGCTATCCGGGCAGCCGGGCTAAAATCCGCCGAGTTTGAACGGACGGAGACGAGTTCGCCTCGAGCAAGCGGCTTAGTCCCAGTTCTGCACCACCCGCCTTCTAAGGCGATCTTCGTTAAACTTCGACGACACTCAGCATTGGGCGGATTACACGCGGCAACGACCGACCACGCGACGAGCAGTGCCGGGGGTGGGACGTAGCTCAATTACGTGAAGCAATGGTTGGAATATCTCAAGCGCGGTACGTGACCCCTGACCTATGGGCTGGATTACGCGCTTAACAGCGCCTGAATTACACAGCGATCGGTAGCGCCGGCGACGACAGCAACGCGCGCCAGCGCGAAGAGCAGAAAGAGATTGCGCGGCAACTCACCGAGATAAAGACCTACGTGGAGGACTTATCAGCTAAACGAAAGCCAATGAGGCAATCGATGCGCGCCTGGACTATTTCGCGGAGGCAGCGAAACGACTCGGCGCATTGATTGGCGCAACGCCTTCATCGGAGCATTCCTCGGAGCCGTCTTGCAGGCGGTCCTACCAGCGGAGCCGGTGCAGGACATCATCAACCTTGCGCTGCGCGGCAGGTCACGCGTTCGGCGTGGACATCCCGGAATTGCCACGCTAGCCGACATGTCCGTTTCGGCCCGTCCCCACGCCGGCCCTTCGCCCCAATCGGATGAAACTTCTCGGAGGTCGAGCGTGGCACTGTGGGAGAACGGGAGCCAGGTGTCTGACGGCAAGCTGCCAACTTCCCCGTCCGCAGAGTGGCCCTAACCCCCGGTCATGGGTTCAAGGCGTAGCCAACCTGGCTCCCACTTTTGCGGCGGCCCCTACTCTGATTCGCGGCGTTCCCGTCCAGTGTCGGGGCATCGGTAATTCCTCCTCGTGGAGTCGTGTAGATGGTTCGGGCGGTAGAGAGGACTGCCGGCTAGACGTCGTGCTCAAGACGCTGCGCCTTGCGTAGTCCTCGAGCCCGTCGAACCTCCCAATTGTCGAAGCCCTCTACCGCTCCGGACTCAACGTCGGCCCGGTCCCGAAGTAGTTGGTACACCCTCCTGCGACTGTCGCCCACCCTCACCCTCTAGCCGATGGCGGTCCTGCGGTGACTGGCTGGTGTTGGAAATCCTATTCGCGGCGGTGGCTGTGTCTGCGCCCCAAAGCCCCGCGATGCCGCCGCCTCCCGACCCATACCCTGGCTCAGTGGCGCCGATCAGTTGGGTTGCCTACGACTACGACCTACCGGCCGTCGACGCCGATACGGGCGAAGTGATTCGAGCGATATTACTTCCACTGTCACGTCCCGGTTAAGTGGCATGGCACGTTAAACCGCCGGGAATGCGTGCAAATGTGCAAAGCTCGTCCCCAGAGCTCTAGTCGCCTTTGGCGTCACCAGGTTCGGCGCGCGCACGTCAGGGTCGACTCTTGTGCTCGTGACTATCCGTCTCTTATTGTTGCGGAGGTGCGGAGGGCCTTCATCTGGATCAGCCTGGTCCACTCTCGGTTGCGTCGTCCTCGTAGGGATCGCCTTGCAGCTCTATTTCATCGCCGCCTGGGTCTGGTGGGCGATGATGCATTGAATGCCCACAAGACGGTCAGGCGCCGTCGTCCATCCGGCCGAGGTGCTCAGCTCCTTCTTGTTGCGTTCTGGCGCCTGGTGGCGGGAACTGGCGGAACATCGCGTGGTCGTTCGCCCTGGCGCTCGTTGGCACGATCCAGGTGTTTAGTGTCGGCGATCTTGGTGAGCCGGGCGACTCCCTGGGTGCATGGCCTCCACGGTGGACTCGTCCTCTTTGTGGTTGCGTTCGCCGCGTACATCGCGCATCGCGGCGAGGCGCGTGCGGTCGGCTTTGCTCGGACCCCGAATAAGCCACTAATCACGCTTCGCCTTGCGCGTCACGTTCACCGGGGCCGGCCCTGCAGATCGAACCGCTCGAGCACGGCTGACGAATCAGTTTCGGCTGGCGCCCGTGGTGTCTGCGGCGGCGGCCGGGACCTCACTCTCCCCTCCGGCCCCGTGCGGACGCAGCCTTCCCCCGATGGGAACTCCTCTCTCGCTTGCGCCCCGTCTAGCTGGCGGGCTCTGTCCGCGCTGGAGTCGAGAAGATCGAGAAGGTGAGCCACAGCCGAAGCCTCTGCCGTGAGGCGCTCTTGTTCTCCTGGCGCCACGATCGCCCCCGCCTCGATCCTCCCCTAACACTCGTCGTACCGCGCCAGCGACTCGCGGAGCTGTGGGCGAATGTCGGCTCGCTTCTCCCGGGCATCCCTCTTCGAGTGTATGCCCACCTTAGTTCCAACGATGTGCGATGTTCGTCGAGCTGGATGGGCACTGGCAGCGCAGGACGTTCACCCATTCGGGCTCGTCCTCGAGGATCTCCCGTAGCTCCCCGCCTCGGCGGCTTCCTCGGTCACGAAGAGGTCAAGCGTCTCGCTGGAAACGTGCGAGCTGGTGAGGGTGCATAGACCTGCATGGGTCTTACCTCGCGACTCCCCAGTCGGGTTCGCTCCCCGCCGCTCTTGGTGACCTGCTGAAGATCAGTTCCATCGGTGTCGACGATGCAGATGTTCTTGTCCATGTGGCTCGCATCGACGCGCGATGCGAACACGATCTTCGTTCCGTCTGGGGACCAGTCGGGATAGCGAACAGCCGGACTGAGGCCGGGTCTGCGGTTTGCACCGCCGCAGGCAGGCGTGACCCGCAGCCCATGCGCCCCGCTGCCGTCGTGGAGTTCACGAGCCAGATCGCAGGCTGATGGCTCTCATCCGTGCTCGCCGTAAAGAGGATCTGCTCGCCGCTCGGTGACCACCTCCCGCCAAACTCGTGGTCAACGATCACCGGTTTGCGGGCTGATCTGCCGCAGGTCGCGGCCGTCCAGCCTGATCGTGAAGACGATCCCCACCGGTCCCGTCACCAGTCCGAGACGGACGAAGACGAGCCGTCCACCGTCAGGGGTAGTCGCCGGATATCGTCGCCGCCTGGGTTGGACGTAATCCGCGTAAGGCCGCCGCCGTCCGAGGAGAGGATCGGCGCAGATGCCGTCGCGCTTCGGATCATTCACTCCGAAGCTTTCGCAGGCGATCCTCCGCCCGTCAGGAGACCAGCCAAAGCCGCAGTGCACCTCAAGCTTGGCGTCCGCCGGCGCGAGTTCGCGAAAGCTGCCGTCGTCGGGATCGACGAAATGGGCCTGCCATCCCGTCATCGCAACAAAGATCGCCACCTCGCTGCCGTCCGGCGACCAATGGGGAAACTCCGCGCCGCGCTTTGCAAACAGGTGCCGCATGTTGTTGCCGTCCGTATCGATCGTGGCACATCCCGGTCTCCCCAAGCGATGGGTCCGGATTGTGCGGGCACGATTGGGCCAGTTCGAGCTTCGAACCTCCCCTCCTTGCTCCCACTACCGCCACAAGCACCGGTGAGCAGGACAATCGCAGCGAGCGAGTGCGATAGGCGGGCTCCGCATCACCCGCCCAGGCTCTCATTCCTTCGGCCGAAGAAAACTCAGCCGCATGACTCGCAGACTGCTACTGCAAGCCCGGCAGCAAGAGAGGGCTCTGATACGGCGTAGACTCACCGAGGCCGTCGCCCCAGCGGCATCACACGATGACCAGCCAGTGGCGCGCGGCGGCGGCACCAGACCCCCGCCAGAGTGAACGGGGCGCGTGGTCCGCTAGCGGCGGACCCCCGAAGTCAGCGGTCACGATCGTTACGTCACGACCGCCATATACGCCCGGGGCCGATCGGGCGTAAACCGCCCCGACACCCACGTTGCGCCAGTTCGCCTTAAGCAAGGTCGCGCGATGTTCCCGGCTGTTCAGCCACAGGTCCAGTGGCAGCCGCGGCGTTCACGTTCAGCGGAGGACCACACAGATTTTCACCCACGGACCAAGAGCTGTAAGAGCCCGTCTCGTAGAAGCGCGCGATGCGCGTCGACTGAATGGTTCGCCGCTGGCCGAGTTGTGGTGGAAGTAGCCGCGCTTCGCCATCTCCATCGAATGGTCGGCGAGCGGCAGCGGCGAGCCCTGCCGAAAGACGGAGCGGCAACAGACCGTGTTCGCGGCGAAGGCCGTTCATCTCCGTCAGGACCGACCGCTCCAGCGGTCGCGTAACGCAAGTCGAGGCGGTTTTGGCGTTCGCCGCGCGCCAGCCGATGTGGCAACGCAAAGCCCCACCCCAGGGCGAGCGCGGAAGTCCGAGCTGGCAACCAGCGCCGGCCACGCGTGGGTGTTCGAGCAACCGCGGTCACCTCCGCGGTACGGACTGACGCCGCAGCAACGTTCTGAGGCCGCAGTCGGGTCATCGGACCCACCGCCTCTCACGTCGCGTCTACAAGCGGGACCCTAACGAGCTGCAGCCATCCGTAAAGAGCGGGGCCGCATTCGCGCCAGTTCATCTAGTTAGATGAGACGGCCACCGCGGCTTAGGGAGCCTCCCCAAAACCGTAGAACTACATGAAGGGCGTGACGCCCTTCGGGCGCTTCGTCGTTTGCAAGCCGCTCCTGAATAGGATCGAATGGACGGAGCGAACGTGTGTCGCCAAAAGGGGTGCGTCTTCAGCACTATCCTGTGGGTCATCATCATCGTCGTCGTCCTCCCTCGCGCTCCGGCTATTTTGCGCGCGGGCGGCGCCGCTAAGCGGCGGAGTACGACGACATCACGACGCGAGGCCCTTCGGGGGCGCTTCGTCAGTTTTCAGGCCAGACGCGAGTTTGCAAAGTCAGGGTGGCTGCGGGAAGCGTCGTGGTTCCGCATCTCCCACTAAGGAGGAGAAGATGAAGCGAGTACTCCTGTTCGGAGTTGTCCTTGCGGTTGCGCTGTACGCGACGGTGGCATGGTCTGCGACGCCGCCAACACCCACAGAGAAGAAACTGCTGAGGGATGTGGCCACGCTCAAGGTCCAGGTCAAGGCCCTGAAGAAATCGGTCAAGGACGCCCAGGACATTGCGCTCGGGGGCCTCGTCATCGGCGCATGCAACACGGCGATCACGGCCGATGGGCTCCAGGGACATGGCAGGTGATCGACCAGTTCTCCACGGCGGCAGGCTGGCAAGACCTACTTTGGGCCGCAGACACCTGTCAGCGACACGATCCGGCGGCACGGCGATCTGCGGGAGCGATCGGCGTAAGCCCGCTCTCAGGCCCCTTCCACCGACGGCCGCGCCGTTCAAGGCGCTACTCGCGCTGTACCAAACAGCCACGAAGGGCCGCTAACGGACGACCTTCTCGCCAACCTCGGTGCCTGGTGCCCAGGGCGGGGCGCAAGAGTTCGAACTCGAAGTCGCGTCTAGTCGATGGAGCCCGAGCCGTTCGCCCGAGGGACTGACGGCAGCTCTTCTCGCGAGGAGAGGGTGCGGGCCGCTCGGGCTCCGTTGGCCCACGGACTTGGACTTTCGCGAGCCGTGCCCCCAGCGACGCTTACTTCCTCAGCTGCGCCCTCCAGCTGACACTGCCGGTGTCACAGGCGACGTCGGCGATCGTCGCGTGCAGCTCCGAATGTTCCCTTGCGCAGCCCCTCCGGTCCTCGAAGCGGCCGCCGAGTTTCATGCTGTCGCCGTCAGATTTCAGCTCCTCGATCGTGAACGTTCGGTCCGACTTCACCGGCCAGGGGCCTGAGTTGGCGGATTTGGACCTGCGTGCTGCCGCCGCCCGGAGAGCACTGCCCTCTGAAGTCGAGCTTGCAAGTTCGAGATCGTCTTAGCGTCGGCGGCAGAGCTGGAAGCTGACCGTCTCGCCACGGTAGGTCGCCCGTTGCGAGCCCTGGTAGCGGCATCGTCGCTATGACGATGGACGATCTCGCAGTCGCGGCTGACGACCGCCTGATGCGTTCGTGTAGACGATGTCGCGGCCGCGTGCCGCAGCTGAAGCGATCCTTGACACCGGACCGCCAGCGAGCTTGTCGGCACCCGGGCCGCCGAAGAGACGGTCGTTGCCGGCACCGCCGTACAGCCGGTCAGCGCCACGCTCGGCCGTAGAGCACGGTCGTTGCCGCCCAGGCCTTCGAGCATGTCGCCACGCCCGCTCCGCCACGCAGCAGGTCGTTACCGTTCGTGCCCTTGAGCAGCCGAAGACTGAGCCTGTCTGCAGCGTTCTCACCTCGTCCAGGCTGCGCCGGCCAGCGCGAGCACTGCTGGCCGCAAGCACAAGCACGACACCGGCCAGCCGCCTGTCGGCGCGCGGGCTGACCATCAGCTTGAGAGTAGCCCGCCGGAGGCGGAGGTCAAGGGGCGCGAAGCCCTCCACTTTATTCGGCCGTGATCGTGGGTATGCGACCGCTCAGTTGAAGTGCGCGGACGATATTTCCCAACGCGGGAATGAGATGGAAGAGACGAGTGTTCGTCTCAAGCCGGCGCCGCACTTCTGTCGTCTGCGTACCAACCGCGTCGCGTGTCGATGTAGGCACCCGGCAGGGCATTGCCCTGTTCGTCGCGCGAATCCAAAGATACCTGTTCCGTCGACTCCCTGCACATGGGGCGCTGCGTGCACGGCTGGGTCTGTCGCAAGCAACGTGCAAGAGCGACAAGAATCGCCTTTGAAGTTCGAGGGCACCGGCTCGACAGCCAGAATGCCGGGGGCTCGAGGCGGCCTATCCGATGCCGAGGATGAACTTGGCGTCGTCGGACATGCGCTCGGGCGTCCACGGCGGATCCCAGGTCAGCTCGATCTCCGACGTCCTCGACGCCGGGCACCTCCCGCGCGGTGCGGCTGATGTCCTCCTGGATCATCGGCCCCGCGGGACAGCCCATCGACGTGAGGCTGTGGATCACCTTCACGCGCGGCCCGTTCACCTCGACGTCGTAGAGCAGCCCGAGCTCGACGATGTCCATCCCGAGCTCGGGATCCTCGACCTGCGCGCAGCGCCTCGAAGACCTCTTCCTTGGTCAGGCATCGTCCGTCGAGTCTAGCTAGTAGCCGAGCAGCCGGACTTCCTCGCGCCGTTCGCGCGCGAAGAAGTGGATCCCGTCGATGAAGCGCACCCAGTTGCAGCGCGTGCACATCACGAGCGAGTGCGTGCGCGCCGAGTCGGTCGAGGAAGCGCACGCCGCGCAGCAGATCGCCGTTGGAGACGCCCGTCGCGGCGACGATCACTTCCCCAGGCGCCAGCTCTTCGGTCGTGAAGACCCGCGTCGGCGTCTTCGATCCCGCGCTCGCGGGCCTCGTCGATCTCGCGGCGCGACGGTCGGCCAGAGCTGCGCCTGCAGCTCGCCGCCGAGACAGCCGGAGCGCCGCGGCGGACATGACCGCCTGGCGCGTTCCGCCGATCCCGACCGCCAGGTGGTCGTTGGTGCCGCGGATCGCGGCGGAGATCGACGCGGTCACGGTGCCGTCCTGAATCAGCTTGATCCGCGCGCCGGAGGCGCGGATCTCCTCGATCAGGTCGTGGTGGCGCGGACGGTCGAGCACGATCGTGGTGATGTCGTTCGGGCGGCGACCGAAGGCGTCGGCGATCGCCTGGACGTTCTCGCCGATCGGCTTGAGCAGGTCGATCGAGCCGCGCGCGCGCGGGCCGACGGCGAGCTTGCGCATGTACATGTCGGGCAGATTGAGCAGCGACCCGCGCTCGCCGACCGCGATCATCGACATCGCGCCGTTGCCGCCGCGCGGCCACGACGCCGCGCCCCTCGAGCGGGTCGAGCGCGAGATCCGCCTCGCTCACCGCCCGCGCCGATGCTCTTCGCCGACGCGCAAGCGGCGACTCCTCGTCCGCCGAGCCGATCACGACCCGTCCGTCGATCGGGAAGTCGTCCAGCACGCGCGCGCATCGCGGCAGCCGCGTCGTGCTCGGCTGCTTCCTGGTCCGCACGACCGAGCCAGCGTGCCGCCGTCAGGCGCCGCGCCCTCGGTGACGCGAGCGTATTGCTCGCAGAGGCAGAGGCCGTGCCTGGGGGCCTTCTGCGGTTCCGCGGCGGCGCTCGGCTCTTCGACCGTCTCGGCCATCAGACCCGTTGTACCTGCTCGGCGCTCGCGCAGGACGAGCTCGAGCACCGAATCGATCGCCGCCGCGGATGTCGTTGTTCGCAATCACCGGCACCTTGTGGCGCTTTGCGCGCCAGACGATGTGGTCCTGCACGCGGCGGATGTCGTCGAGCCGCTCGATGTACTTCGCGTGCGGCCGCAGCCCGTCGAGGCCGGCATCGCGCACCATGAAGTGCGTGCTGTGCTCCTCCTCGTCTTCGATCGCGAGCACGCACTGCACGACGAGCGCGCCGTCGATTCGCGGCAGCATCCCAGGCACGAGGTGGACGCCCTCGAGCACCATCGACCAGCCTTCCTCGAGCGCCCGTTCGATCGACGCCTCGACGCCGACGAGCACGTTCCGGGTCTGCTCGAGGAAGCCGGCGATCACGGGATCGTCTGCCTGCTCCGGGCTCGCGCAGGCCGGCTGCCGCCTCGAAGCTCGAGTAGTGGATCGACGGCATGAACTCCTTCGAGAAGAACGCGCGCATCGTCTGCCGGATGAAGTCCGTCGACGTGACGCGCGTGATCCCGAGGCCGATACGCCGCCTCGGTCGCGACGGTCGACTTGCCGGTGCCGGTGGCGCCGCCGACGAGCACGATGATCAGGCAGGTCGAGCTCGTGGAGCTCGCGGAATCGCCGGAGCGCGCCGAACGGCCTCGGAGCCTTCGTCTTCGCCGAGGACCTCGACGCGCGAGCTCCTCGCACGCTGCTCGAGCTCGATGCTCTGCTCACCGCGGTCGAACAGGTACTGGTCGATCCGCTTCGCGAGCTCGTACGCCCGGCCGAGCGGCACGCCGACTGCGACGAGCGCGCGCGCCATCAGACCTTTGAGTACGGCGTGATCCGGCGTGCCGAGCGGCAGCGGCTCGGAGTGGCGGGGATGGCTCATGCCCGCGCTCCGGTCAGCCACGAGTCCGCTGAACGGCGGCGTCGAGCTCGGTGAGACGACCTCGTTCTCGGCGAAGACGACCTGCGCACCGCGCTCGAGCGCCGCTTCTGCGACGACGTCGATCGCCGCGGCCTTGATCTCGACGAGATAGACGTCGGCATCCGTTCGCGCGAGATCTTCGCGCAGCTTCAGCGCGGTCGGCGAGGTTGCGCGACACGCTCACGACGTCCGGCGTCGAGATGATCGGTCGGCGCCGCGCCGGTCGTGAACACCGCGACCGCGCCGTCCCTGCAGCGGCGAGATCGGCCGGAGTCGGAGCTCCGCATCGACGACTGGCACGCCCTTGAACGCGCGGACCGCGCCGAGCATCGCCGCCACCGACGAGCACGACCAGATCTGAGACGAGCACGCGGTACGGGTTGAGATACGCGAGCGGATCGTGACCTCGACCGCTGACCAGAATGCGCGCGTCGACGTCGACCGGCGGGATCGCGGCGCCGCTCCCGTCGAAGACGACGACGTCCGGCTCGCGCTCCGACCGCAAGCGCAGCTCCCTGCAAGACGTTCGACAGTCGTCACCGCACCCGCCAGGCCGCCGCCGGCGCGGCGGCAACCGATCGTGACGAGCCCCGTGAGCGCAGCGGTCTCGAGATAGTCGGACGCCGCGTGCCGGCCCTCGCGCGACAGGTCGAGCAGCGACTGCGAGCGTCGGCTGCACGAGCTGCGACCTCCGGCTCCGCCGGTCCGCCACGCCCCATCGCCACGACGACGACGTCGCGATCCCGTGCGAGCAGCCGCGCGACGTGACCCGTGACGGCCGTCTTCCCGACGCGTTTCGCCTGTACCGATCACCGCCAGCGACGGGAGCGGGAACGGCGCGTACGGCGGCGGCTCGAAGCGAAAGTCGGCGCCCTCGTAGCGCAGCCCGCCGCGAGGACGCGGCTGGCGAGCAGCATGCGCTCGCGCGGCCCCAGCACCGGCTCGTCGGACAGGTCGACGACGACCTCCGCATCCGCGAAGCCGTCCTCGAGCGCCTCCAGCAGCGGTACGCCGTAGTCGACGTCGCCGCGCAGCTTCTCCGTGCCGCCCGCGAGCCAGGCGCCGATCACCTCGTACGGCAGCCCGGCGATCGCATCGCGCACGACCGGCGGGTAGTGCTCGCCGTCGATGACGACGATCGCGCGCGTCATCGCCGCGAGGTCACCTCGCCCTCGATGCGTGCGGTGTACTTCTCGAACTCGAGCGTGTCGATCGAGAACTGGATGATCTTCTCCTGCCCGTGGAACGGGTACCTGCGCCAGACGTCGACGTGCGTCCCGGAGAACTCGATCACGTTGTAACAGGGCCGCGTGTTCCCGCGGAGACGCAGTGACGACACGGTTCCGGCGTTGACGATGAAGAGATTCTCGAGCCGCCACGCATACGGCACGTGCTTGTGCCCGGAGAGGACGAGGTTGACACCCGAGCGCTGGAGACACTCGATCGCGTCGCCGGCGTCGTAGATGATGTTGCGCTCGCGCCCCGTTCCCGGAACCGGCAGCAGATGGTGGTGGCAGACGAAGACCCGCAGGTCCGCAGGCTCGGCGAAGCTCTCCTCGATCCAGGCGTAGCGGCCGCGGCCGATCTGGCCGTGGTCGAGGTCGGGCTCGGTCGAGTCGACCGCGACGACGGTGACGCCGCCGACGCGCATCACCGAGTTGCGATCGCCGAACAGCTCCTCGAAGTGGACGTAGCCGACGTTGCGCGAATCGTGGTTGCCCGGGATGACGACGACGCGACTCGCAGGCGATCCGGTCGAGGTACTCCTTGGCGAGCGCGTACTCCTCGCTTGAAGCCGAACGTCGTCAGGTCGCCGGAGCAGACGACGATGTCCGGCTCGAGGTCGTTGACCTCCGTGATCGCGCGCTCGAGCAGGTTCGGCAGGAAAAACTGCGTGCCGCAGTGCAGATCCGAGATCTGGACGATCGTGAACGTGCCGTCACGGGTCGCCATGCGAGGTCTAGAGTCCAGGGAAACCGCATTCTCAGCGTCCGGACGTTGCTACCCTGATTGCAGGTGATACTGGAAACGCCCGATTTCCAGGCATATCGAGGCCAGGAACCTCCCGCTTCGCAAACAAGGCAGAGCTCGAATGCGCCAAGGTCCTGGACTACTACGGTGTGCCCTGGGAGTACGAGCCGACGACCTTCGTCCTCGAAGAGGACGAGGACGGCCGCGTCGTCGAGGCGTTCAGGCCCGACTTCTACCTGCCTGAGCAGAACCTCTACGTCGGAGGTCACGGTGATGAAGCAGTCGCTCGTGACGCGCAAGAACCGCAAGCTGCGCAAGCTGCGCGAGCGCTATCCGACGTGCGCGTGAAGCTCTTCTACAAGCGCGACATCGAGCGCCTGGCGGAGCGATACCAGCTCGAGCTCGCGTCGTAGCGCTCCGAGTCTCGGCTCGGGGAGGTCTACCTCACGAGCGAGGAGCTGCGCACGCGTGTCGCGAGCTCGGGCGCGAGATCTCGCGTGACTACGAGGGCAGGGAGCCGCTGCTCGTCGCGCCGCTCAAGGCGAGCATCGTCTTCGTCTCCGATCTCTGCCGCGCGCTCGACGATCCACCACGGCCTCGACTTCATCGAGCTCGCAAGCTACGCCGCCGGCGCCGACCAGGGCGGCCACGCGCGCATCCGCTGCTCAAGGACCTCGACTGCGGAGATCGCCGGCCGCCACGTTCTTGATCGTCGAGGACGTCGATCGACACCGGCCTGACGCTCAACTACCTCTGCAAGACGCTCACGCTCCGCGACCCTGCCTCACTCGCCGCGGTGACGCTCCTCGACCGGCCCTACCGGCGGCTCGTCGACGATCTGCCGGTCCGCTACGTGGGCTTCACGGTGCCCGACGAGCTCTTCGTCGGCTACGGCTTCGATCTCGACGAGCAGCTACCGCAACCTGCCTGATCTGCACGTTCTGCGCCGAGAAAGTTAGACTAAGGCTAAACTTTTAGCGGGATGATGGCGACCCGCGTAGAGAAGGGCCCGCGCCTGCCTGGGGCGGGCGAGCGTGTCGCTCAGGGCAAGTCGCGCTGGCGCCTCCTGCCCTTCCTCGGGCCCGGCCTTCATCGCCTGCGTCGCCTACGTGGACCCGGGCAACTTCGCGACGAACATCGCGGGCGGGTCGAAGTTCGGCTTCACGCTCGTCTGGGTGATCGTCGCCTCGAACCTGATGGCGATGCTGATCCAGACGCTGTCGGCGAAGCTCGGCATCGCGACCGGCCGGAACCTGCCGGAGGTCTGCCGCGAGCGCTTCTCGCGCCGGACCTCGATCGGGCTCTGGATCCAGGCCGAGGTGATCGCGATGGCGACCGACCTCGCCGAGTTCCTCGGCGCCGCGCTCGGCATCCAGCTCCTGCTCGGCATCCCGCTCTTCCCGGCGGCGGTCATCACCGGCGTGATCACGTTCCTGATCCTCGGCCTGCAGCGCTACGGCTTCCGCCGCTCGAGGCGGTGATCACCGCGTTCGTCGTCGTGATCGGCATCTGCTACCTCGGCCGAGCTCTGGTTCGCCCATCCGCCGCTCGGCGACGGTCGCGAAAGCACGCCGTCGTGCCCGAGTTCGCCGGCAACGAGTCGGTGCTGCTCGCGGTCGGGATCCTCGGCGCGACGGTGATGCCGCACGTGATCTACCTGCACTCCGCGCTCACGCAGCACCGCGATCGTCCCCGAAACGACGAGGAGGCGAAGCGCGCTCTACCGTTACACGCGCATCGACGTCCTGATCGCGATGGTGATCGCCGGGCTCATCAACATGGCGATGCTCGTCGTCGCCGCGACCGTCTTCTACGGCAGCGGGCTCACTGAACGTCGACTCGCTCGAGGGCGCACATCGAACGCTCGAGCCGCTCCTCGGCGGCGCGTCGAGCGTGCTCTTCGCACTCGCGCTGACCGCGTCCGGGCTGTCGAGCTCGACGGTCGGGACGCTGTCCGGCCAGGTCGTGATGCAGGGCTTCATCCAGCGCCGGATCCCGCTGTTCGTGCGTCGCGCTCGTGACGATGATCCCGGCGTTCGTCGTGATCGCGATCGGGCTCGACCCGTCGCGGACGCTCGTGATCAGCCAGGTCGTGCTCTCGTTCGGGATCCCGTTCGCGCTCGATCCCGCTGGTGATGTTCACGAGCCGTCGCGACATCATGGGCGGTGCTCGTGAATCACCGCCTGACGGTCGCGGCCGCGGTCGTGGTCGCCGCGATCATCTCGGCCTGAACGTCTTTCTGCTCAGCCAGACCTTCGGCGCTCTCGCGGAGTGATCGAGGGACGCTCAGCGGGAACAGGCCGGAAGGCTTAGAGATAGCCCAGGAGGATCCACGGGGTTCCCGTTGATCCGGACCTCGAAGTGCAGATGGGCGCCGAAGCTGTGGCCTGTGCTTCCCACGTAGCCGATCACCTGGCCCTGCGACACCTGAGCGCCGGTGGACACCGCGTACGACGGATTGGTGTGCGTAACACGTCGCCATCCCGCCGCCGTGGTCGATGCACGTGTAGTTGCCGTAGCCGCCGGTCCAGCCGGCCAGCACCACGGTGCCGGACGCAGCGCGCGTGGATCGGAGTGCCGTAGCGGACGCCGATGTCGATGCCGGCGTGTAACCGTCCCCAGCGATAGCCGAACGGGCTCGTGACCGGGCCGCTGACCGGCCAGATCAGACCCTGCGGACGAAGGAGTCGTGTCGCTCGCTCCCTGGGCCGCGGCGAGCTGACCGCGGATCCCCGCGTCCTCGGCAGCCAAGCGCGTTCGCCTCGGCGATCAACACCTTCTCCTGCTCGCGGGTCGACGCGAGCTGGCCCTTCTGCTGTCGCGCTTGCCTGCGAGCGACCCTTGACTCGCGAGCAGTTGGTTCTTGCGTCCCGCTGTTGCTGCGTCGCGACCGCGACGACCTGCGTCTCCGGAATGCACGCGCGTGCGGATCGTCTTCGTGCGCTCGCGGGCCAGGTGAACATCGTCGCGAGCATCGGCGACCGAGTGCGGCAATGCGTTTGTCCTGCCGTGCGATCGCCTCGAGGTAGTGAATCTGGTCGAGCACGTCCTGGAACGACTTCGACTCGAGGATCACCTCGACGAGCGTGGGATCGCGCGTCTCGTAGATGTCGATCATCCGCAGGTTCGAGCTGACGTAAGACCCTTGCGTACTGACGCCTCAGGAAGTTCAGGCGCTCCGTCTCGAAGTTGAACAGCTCGTTGAGCCGGTCGAGGCGCCGCTGATGCAGCGCAAGATCACGTTCGAGGATCGAGGCTTCTGCGAGACGTCGCCGACCTTGCGCTCGAGCGAACGGATCTGCGAGGTGACGTCCGAGATCTGGGTCGTCAGCGCGAGCTCTCCTTGGCGCGCGCGGCGGCGAGGCGCGCCTGGACGTCGCCGAGCTTGCTGCTGTCGTCGCCTGCGGCCGGGACGGCGAGAACGAGCCCGGCGAGGAGGACGAGGGCCAGTCTGCGGGCCATGAGCGAAGGTTCGGCAGGGCACCGGACGTCCCTGCCGGCCGAGACAGCGCGCCTCAGGCGCCTCTGCGCCCGTCCTCGGGCTCCTCAGGGGCCAGCGGGCCCGGCTCCGGCATGATCGCCGGCTCGGGCGGATTGCCCTCGTCTGGCGGCGGATAGGGCTCTGGGATGATCGCGGGGCCGCCAGGGGCGCCCTCACCGGGCTGGGCGGGCTGATCGGGCAACTCGACCATCTCGGTCGCCTGGACCTCCAGCCTGCGCCGTTCGAGCCGCTCCTGGGTTCGTGCGAGCGACTGCCTCCATCTCGGCCTCCTGAGCGCCGCGAGCTCGTCCAGCTCTCGTAGCTGCCCGCGGACCCTCTCGGTCGCTTGATCGTCGCCACGGTACACCGCATCTCCGAGCTCGAACAGGAGCCGGTCCGTAGGCGGCCCATCCGCTGGAGTTCCGCCGCAGGGCCAGCAGCCGGCGAGCGGCGCCTGCCGCGCGTCGTCGCCAGGAGTCCGCGGCGACGCCGGCGCGCGCGCGAAAGCCGTCCAGTGCAGTCGGCCGTGGAGCGGGCGACGGCGCTGTCCGGCTTGCGCCGCGCAGCCTCGAGGAAGATGAGCACGAGCAGGACGGCTGACGCCGAGGGCGATGAGACCGAACGGCCAGTGGCCGAGCGCGAAGAGCACGACCGCGAGCGTCAGCGCGCGCCCGCCGAGAACCAGCACGAGCGTGGTCGGCGTGACGCCGTAGTAGCGCGGCTCGGAACGCTGCGTACTGCACTGGCACGCAGCCCGGTCTCGTCGGGCGGCAGCTCCATCACCTTCGTCTCGCCGGCAACGGTGGGATGGCCGCACTGCGGGCAGTAGCGAGCTCGTCTTCGTCAGCTTCGCGCCGCAGTTCGCGCAGCTAGCCATGCGTCGGCACACGCTCGTCGCAGTCGTCGAGCGCGCGCAGGTCGAGGCGCGCTCGGCGCTGCGCGACGCCTCAGCGGGCCGACGAGCTCGCGGTAGTCGTCGTCCGGACACCTTGCCGGTGCGGTGGTCGAACTCGAGCTCCTTCGAGCGCCGCGAGCGCGCGGTCGCGCTCCTCGGACAGCGCCAGGCGCCGCTGCTCCAAGCTCGTCCGGGCGAGGCGAGCCGTGTCGTCCTGCGGCCGCGGCTCGCGCAGGAAGGGCAGGCGACCAGCGCGACGCAAGCCACCGGCGAGCACAGCGCCGACGACGAGCGCAGCCGGTCATACCCGCACCGTCGCGCCCGCGTAACGCTCGGCCAGGCGCCGCGCTCCTCGCGGCGTCGGGCCACAGCGCGATCAACGAGCCGCCGACGAACACGAAGCCCGCGAGCCAGAGCAGGTTCACGAGCGGCTTCTGCAACGCCTTCAGGTCGACGCTCCCGTCGCTGTTCACCTGGTCGGCGATCAGGAAGAGATCGCCGCCGGTGAGCAGGTCGTGCCGGATCGAGACCTCGTTCGAGACCTGATCCTCCGCGAAGTACTGATTCTTGCCCGGCGTGTAGCGGCCGAGGTACTCTGTCACCGCGGTACACGTCGACGAGCGCACGGATCGCACGATGGTTGGACTCCGTCCTCGACTGGAAGCCGCGAAAGACGAAACGATCGCCGGCGACGGTCATGGACTGGCCCGGCTTCAGCCGTGACCTCGCGCACGGTCTGGTACGCGCTCGCACCGGTGACGCCGATCGCGAGGAGCACGACGGACGCATGCACGACGTAGCCGCCGTACCGGCGGCGGTTGCGCGCGACGAGCGACGAGAACGCGCCGACGCCCAGCCGAGGCCGCCGAGCGCCTTTCGCGCGGCCGTCCGCGCGCGAACTCGAGCACGATCGACGCGAGCACGAAGACCGAGAACGTGTACGCGATCACGCCGATGCGTGACGAGCCCGCGCCGGCCGCAAGCAACGCGACGCCCGCGATCGACCGCAGCCGGCGAGCGGCCACGAGGAACGTCCGTCCCGAGCGCGCGCAGCGATGCGCGACGCCACGCGACGAGCGGCCCGATCCCCATCAGCAGCAGCAGCGGCAGCCCGAACGTGTGCAGGAAGAAGTTGTAGTACGGCTTGCTCGACCGTCGCGGCCTCGCCGCGTCACGGCTTGCGGACAGGATCGGATAGACGACGCCCCAGAGGATCGTCAGCGCGAGCGCGACGAGCAGCAGGTTGTTGTAGAGGAACGTCGCCTCGCGCGAGACGAGCGACTCGAGCCGCGTCTTCGCGCGCAGCAGCGGCAGCCGCGCGAAGACGAGCGCGAGCGAGCCGAGCGGTGATCAGGCAGATGAAGCCGAGGAACCACGGGCCGATCGGGCTCTGCGTGAACGAGTGGATCGAGCTGGATGATGCCCGACTGCGCGTGAGGAACGTCCCGAAGAGCGAGAGGCCGAACGCGAGCACGACGAGCAGCACGTTCCAGACCTTCAGCATCCCGCGCTTCTCCTGGATCATCACCGAGTGGAGGAACGCGGTCGCCGCGAGCCACGGCATCAGCGCTGCGTTCTCGACCGGATCCCACGCGTAGTAGCCGCCCCAGCCGATCTCGACGTACGCCCAGTGCGCGCCGAGCAGCTGGCCGACGCCGAGGAACGTCCACGCGGCGAGCGTCCAGCGGCGCGTGGCGACGATCCAGCGCTCGTCGGTGCGCCGGGCGAGCAGCGCACCCATCGCGAACGCGAACGGCACGGTCAGCCCGACGTAGCCGAGGTAGAGCATCGGCGGGTGGATCGACCATGTACGGGTTCTGCAGGCTCGGATTGAGTCCCGGCGCCGTCCGCCGCCGCGGCCTGCGTCGCGAACGGGCTCGCGACGAACACGAGCAGGAAGGCGAAGAAGGTCCGCGACGAGCGCCGAGCGTCGGCACGACCCAGGCGAGCACCTCGCGGCCGACGCGTCGCGCGGTCAGCACGGCGGCGACCGAGTAGCCGGTGAGCACGAGCAGCCAGAGCAGCAGCGACCCTTCCTGTCCGCCCCAGAACGCCGGTCAGCGTGTAGCCGAGCGGCAGCTCGCGGCTCGTGTGGTCGGCGACGTACTGGAACGAGAAGTCGTGGCGGGCGAGCGCGCCGAGCAGCACCGCCGTAGCGACGCACGGTCGCGGCGAAGGATCCGAGCAAGGCGTTCTGCGCCGACTCGGCGAGCCGGCGTCGCCGCTTCCACGCGGCAAGTGAGCCCGCCGACGAGCGCGTAGACGAGCAGCAGGAACGACGTGACGAGCGCCGCGCGTCCGAGGTCAGCCATCAGTGCCTGCCGTGGCGCTGCCGAGTCTCTGGGTCGCGAGCACCAAGCCAGGGCCGCACTCACTCGCAGACAAGGCTGGCAGCTTAAGAGCGGTGACTCTGGCGCCGCGTGATCGCGAGCCAGACGGCGACGTCGCAGCACGTACCGTGTCCGGCACCGCTGTGAAGACGCCGTTGCGCAGCCGTCCGTCCACGACCACGTCGCGGCCCGTCTTGAAGAGATCCGGCACGGAGCCCTTGTAGACGACCGATGACGGTCGTCGTCCCCTTGACGTCTCGAAGCTGAAACCGCATGCCGGCGGCATGCGCGTCACCGCGACGGCGTGCCGACGACCTGGCCCATCAGCGAGACCCGCCCGTGATGGCCGGCGAGCTGGCTCGGACGGAACGACCGGCGTGCCGCCGCCGCGATCGACGTGTAGAGCAAGAAGACCGCGAGGACGGCCGCGACCGAGAGCGCGACGATCGAGGCGCGCTGGGCTTCCTCTACGAGCCACCCTGCGATTCTAGTCCGCAGCCCACGAGACGACCCGCGGTTCCCAGGCGGGCTCAGGCCGTAGATGGAGGCCAGGGCGCCGTGCCAGCGACGGCTCGTGCGCGGGATTCCTCGATCACGCGAGTCCACCACCGCTGCCACGACCCGAGCGGTGACGTCCTCGACGCCAGCCGGGCGACGCTCCTCGGCGGCAGACCGCGGCAAGCCGCCTGCGCGCACGGCTGAGCTCGTGGTCGAGGACCGCCTGCGCGTGGCCGTGAAATGCGCGGTCGCTGTGACTCACCTGGCAACCACCGCAGGTCTTGGGGCGGGCTTCGGATTCGCGCACGCGGCTTGGGAGCCGGCGCGGGCAACGTGAAGCCGCAGAACATGAGTGCGATCCCGACCAGCTCGCCGAGATAGACGAGCGACGTGTCACCGGTGCGCGACAGCCCGGTCGCGGCTGCAACGGTCAGCGCTCCGGCGCGATCCAGACGTTCGCGCGCACTCGCTGACGCCGTAGCGATCGACAGCAGCGATCCACCGACGAGGAAGAGCGTGCCGCACGAGTTCATGACGACGGCCCAGAGAAAGGCGTGTCCACCGAGCACGCCGTTCGCCGGCGGCTGTCCGCTGTGGCGTCGCCGCGAGCCCGTGCGCGTCGACCGGCGCAAGGAGGACGGTGGTGACGGCTGCAACCGTCGCAACTGCGAGGCGCGCCGAGGAGAACGTCTCGTTCCGCGTCGCGGCAGCAGCATCCACGCCGAGCCCGCGCCGAGATACGCGACGGTCAGGACGCCGCCCGCGATGTAGTACAGTGCGGAACAGGGCCGGACTCCATCCGCTGCGCTGAGCGAGCCGCCTCGCTCGCAGCTGCTACGGCGAACAGGGCGAAGCCGACCGCCCACAACGCCTTCTGTCCGGCCGGTCTTCGCAGCAGCGAGCGGAGCAAGCAGGAGCGCGAACGGCGACCGCCAGATAGCGCCGCTGCGATCGGTGGCAGCAGCATCCGCGACTGCGGGAACATCCGTGCGCTGGCTGTGAGAGATGACGCGTGACAGGCTCTCCCGGGGCGACCACCCGCAGATACGCGAAGTCACGCCCGCCGAACATCCCTTCGTGGCTCGCGGCGAAGACGTAGCGGCCCGGCTGCAAGCGGCTGCGCCGGCGCGAGGATCAGTTCACGCGGCGAGCTCCGGCGAACGATGAGCGGCATCGAATTGCCGTCGAGATCGAACAAGCTGGTAGGCACCCGGGGCGTCGACTGCTGCGGCGCGCACTCGCAACGCGAGCAGGTCACGCGCGTGCAGGCGCAGCGCGTCGGCCGGGAAAGGTCTCCTGCGGATCGCGACCAGGCGAACAGCTTGATCGTTCCGCGCGGTGTGGCGAGGAACTGGCCCGTCACCTCGCGCGTGAAACCGCTCTGGTACGCGTACCGGACGGTGCTCCCGCCGATGCCGGCGACCGGCGGGCACGAACGGCAGCGTCACCGAGCAAGAGGCCGATTGCGCCGATCGACACGGCCACGCGCGTGCGATAGCTGCCGTCGGCCGCGTCGTCGTGGTGGCGTGCCGAGCAGCCGGCAGGCGCCGTCGCCGATGTGCGCGATAGAGCAATGCGGTCGAGATGAGCGTGCTCGCCGGCAGCCAGTAGAGCTCCGCCTGCCAACCGACCTGAACGCAGCGGTCCGTTCGAGAACGGCGTGAACGCGAGCGGCATCAGCTGCCCAGGCGATCGCCGGCCCGACGAGCAACGAGGCGCCGTGCCTGCGAGCGGATAGCCGGCAAACAACCAGCCGACGCCGGGAAAGCCGAGCAGGCCCATCGGCACCTCGTAGGCGGCTACCGCCGCCGGCCGACGCCGCCGCACGCGCTTCGGGATGCGGCCGGCGTAGGCCGACGGCGCGCGCCGCAGCGACCGCGGCTTTCCGCGCGATAGGCCTCTGTTCCCCGCCAGCATCGCTCGAGCGTACGAACCGAATCCGAACGCCACGGCCAGAGCGGCGGGTACGAGTACGAGCGCCTGCCACGGCTCGAGTGCCGCGACCGCCGCGCCGAACGATGCCCCGTTCGCGACGCGGTGAGCCTCGACCGCGGCGAATGCGATGCCACCGGCGTAGTACACCGCCATGCCCGACGCCGACTCCGACGAGTATCCGGCGTGGCGACCGCAGCGCGCCCGGCAGTGAGCGCGAGCGCTGCGCCGATGAGGATGACCATCAGGCCCGCCGAGCATGTTCAGCTGGGCGTGCAGGTTGACGATCACGTCCCCTGCGTCGCCGCCGCGATCGAGCAGCTCGTTGACGGCGGGAAACGCCTGGACCGGTCCCTGGAGCGTTCCCACGGCGAGCGCCGCGCAACCGGCGAGCACGAAGGCGCGAACCGGTCCCCGCGCATCGCCGAAACGAGCGTACGAGCGTCACGCAGCAGGAACCAGAAGGCGGCCATCATCGCGATGCCGGCCCCATGATCAGGAACGGGTGGAGCCTCGTGGCCTCTTCGGCCTGCTCGGGCGTCAGGCCGTGACGCACGACCAGCCGCCCCTCGTGGAAGCCGAGGTAGAGCGCGACGCCGTAGAACGCGAGCGAGCCGCCGAGCAGCGACCAGAAGCAGAGGTTCGCAGCACGCCGTGTCGGCGCTTTGCCGCCGAGGACCGGCGCGAGCGCGAAGAGCGCGCCGGCCGTCAGCATCGTGAGGCCGGTGACCAGGTTGATGTGCGCGTGACTGATCGGGTCGATCCACTCGCCCGCGTGCCCGGCCCGGTAGAGCCAGTCCGCGTGCGCCGGCTGCACCTGGATCACGCCCTGCACCGTCCCGACGGTCAAGCCCGCCGCGCCGGTGGCGAGGAACTTCCAGAGGTGGCGCGTTCGGCTTCGGCACGCGCACCAGACGCGACTGGAAGATCGTCAGGAAGACGTTCGCCGCGAAGCACCAGTAGCCGAGGCCCATCACCCCGCGCCGATGCCGACCGGAACGCGGTACGCCTTGCCCATGTGGAGCTTCGCCGCCTCGTAGTCCCAGCCCGACTGAGACGAGCCGACCCATCGCGATGCCGTTGGCGATCAGCGCGATGTAGAAGACGAGGAGCCCGACCGCCGTGAACCAGAAGGCGCCCTGGGCGAGTCCGGGACTCGACGAGCGGACGTCGCGACGATTCGCGGCAGCACGTACCAGCAGAGCCCGGTCGAGATCAGCGTGCCGCCGCCGACGATCATCACGTGCGTATTCGAGAGGTCGCGCACGAGATGCCCGGCGTAGCCGGCACGGGCGAGCCATTCCGCCGTCCACGGCAGGTTCTTCAGCACCATGTGAACGCCGCCGAGCAAGCAGGAACGCGCCGCCGGCGAGGAAGTACTTCGGCAGCCGCGCTGTCGTGCGCGCGTCAGCTCGTCGTCGGCGTACGGCTCGGTCCGCACCGGTGGCTTCGCGCCCGGCAGGATCGGCGGCGATCGACACCGACCACGACCGCGAAGAACGCCGCATACGTGAAGAACTCCAGCGACGAGAGGCGCTGGGTATACATGGGCTAACGAAGGCCCGGTTCGAGGAAGTAGATCGTCAGCGTCCAGGCGAGGTAGATCACGATCAGGATCGCGAGGACGATCCAGGCGCGCGTCAGCGCACGCCGGACCGTGCCGTACGTCCTCGCCGACGTCTCGGTAGCCGACGAGCGGTCGCGCCGGCCGCGGCTGGTCGTCCTGATTCTGCGCCATCAGAAGACCTTCTCCATCACGAGGCTCCGGGCCGCGCTGAGCCCCGAGCCGATGTCGCGCGAGCAGCCGCTCGAAGGTGTAGCCGCGCTCGAGGAAGACCTCGAGCTGTCCGGCGCGTGTCCCAGGTGGTGTAGCAATGGACGAGCACGTCGCCGTCGTCCCTCCGCTCGCACGAACACGTCGAAGCTCTGACAGCCCGGGTACTCCTGGACGTGGCCCTTCAGCGCCTGTAGCGACGAGTAGACCGTCGGCCACTCGGCTCGCGGGAATCAGCGCCTCGGTCATCGAGGAATACGAGACGAACGGAGCGCCGCGGCGACGGCCATCAGAACTTCTGCCCGCAGACGATGTGTCCGACGATGAGCGCGACCGCGAACGCCGACGATGATCGCGGTGAAGAGGAGGAAGAACCGCGTCGCCGGTCTGGCGGCTTCGGTCGTCCAGCCGCCGAAGCTGTCCACCGGATAGATGCCCGTGCGCTGCCTGCGTCGTTCGGTACTGCTTGACCCAGAGGAGCAACACGACGACGAGGACGACCACGAAGCCCCAGAGCCACGCGAGCGACGAGCCAGTCGACATGCCAGGTCTGGACCGGATGCGTCGTCTCGCTGATGGCCGTTCAGGTAGAGATAGAAGTCGTGTGACCTTCTCGGGCGTGTCACCGGTCGGCATGCTCATTCGTCCCACTCCTCCTCGTCGAACGCCCACTCCGGCGTGTAGTAGTCCTCCTCGTCGAATCAAGAGCGGGATTGCGCGCCTGGCGCTCGAGATCGTGGAAGTGGCCCGCCTTCCACGCCCAGATGAACGCGACCAGCGCGAAGCCGGCGAACACGAAGAACGACTCCGAGCATCCAGTCGACCATCACCCAGCGCGACTGCGCGTTCTCCGGCGCCTCGTGAGCGAACGCAGCCGCCGGTGCGGCGAGGCGCGAGGGCACCGACGACTGCGACGCTCCTGAGGAGGCGGCTCATTGCTGGCCCGGGACGGTCGGAGGAATGTCCTTCTGCCCGGACGGTGGAAGCTTGTCGCCGCGCGCCTGCGCCTCGGCCCACGCACGGTCGAGCAGATCCTGGTAGATCGCCTTGATGCCCGCCGCCGCGTCCGTCGAGCGAGAGCGGGGTCTTGCCGTCGTTCAGGAAGAACTTGTCACCGGGCGCGAGCCCGGGCAGCACGCGCATCGCTTCCTGCATGAACGGATCCGTGACCTGCCTTCTTCGAGAACGACGCGTTCCCCGTGAGCTTCTGCCGGCTCTTGAGCCAGGCGAGCAGCTCCTTCGAGGGCTGCCAGACGATGTAGTCCTTCGGTTCGGGAACGACGTTCTTGCTCGAGCGTGTGGTTCGGGATCGTCTTCACGAACAGCACGACGCGCCAGATGTCGTCGACCGACAGCCGGTCGCCGAAGTTCTCCATCGCCGTCCCGGGCCAGCCGCGGAGGATGCGGTAGTAGAAGTCGCCCGGCCCGGTGTCGCCGCCGCAGCATGCGTCGTCGGCGCTCGGTGAAGTCCGCGGGCGACGGCGACATGAACGACGCGCCGGGCCCTTGCCGTCGCCGGCGATGCCGTGGCAGCCGACGCAGCGCTGCAGGAAGACTTCCTTGCCCCGCAGCAGGTTCTGCTCGGTCACCGGCAGCGGATTGCCGGAGAGCCAGTAGCTGCGGTCGATCTGCGCGAGGTTCGGCGCCTCTTCGAGCTGGTCCTTCGGCGGGTTGAGGATCTTGTCGTTGCCCTCGAGGATCGGCTTGTGCGCGCCCTGGAAGCCGGTGTACGGCTGCGGGAAGCCCTGGTTCGTCGTGACGACGTGCTTCGAGTACAGCTGACCGGCGTAGCGCAGCAGGCCCGACTTGCCGCTGCGCTGTCTCGACGTAGGTGATCAGCTGCTCGACCTGCGTGTCGGAGAAGAGCGATTTCATCGGCGGCATCAGCGAGAGCGGGTCGACGAAGCGCGGGTCGTAGAAGTGCGCCCGCTGCCAGTCGTCCGGATGCCAGCCCGACTCCTGCGACAGGTCCGGGCCGGTGCGCTCGGTGCCGAGCAGGTTCGGCGACTGGTCGCTGCCGTAGAAGTCGCCCGGCTGCGAGACCTTCGGGATAGAGGAAGTAGAGAGCCTCGCGCACGTCCTGCGGCCGCGAGTAGCCGGAGTGGCAGACGTAGCACCCGTTCTGCGCGAACAGGTTGCGCCCCTTGACCGCTGCGTCGGTGAGCGGCGTCCAGTCCGCGGAGGCCGGCGGGTCGAACGTGTGGATCGGCAGCCAGACGACGATCGAACACGACGGTGAAGAACGCCAGCAGTCCGCCGAGCCCGGCGACGAGCGGCGTGATGAGCATCCGCTCGTGCGGGTGCGGCGCCCAGCCTCGCGGGCTGGCTGCCTCGTGCTGCGTCGGATGTGCGCTCGTCGTCCATGCGCTATCCGGAGCCGGCGGCGCGATCGGCCTCGGCAACGCGGAGCGTCTCGGCCGCGCTGGCGCGCGTCCGTGTCGGTGAAGATCGTCATGCCGACGTTGACGATCTGAACGATCCCGGAGACGACGATCATCGCCCCGAAGATCCCGCGCGCGATGTAGTAGGCGTGCAGCTGCGGCAGCACGTTGACCTCCGGAATGCCCTCCGCCCAGCTGAATCCCTGCTGGAAGCCGGCGAGCGTCAGCACGCTGAAGAAGCCGGTGAACCCGACCGTGACGAGCCAGTACTGCCACTCCGGTGAGCGTGCGGCTGAATAAGGGCCGCGCGTAGATCTGCGCGACGATGTAGTCGATCACGCCCATCCCGAGGATCGTGAACGCACCGAGCAGCGCTAAGTGCGCGTGCGCGACGACGAAGTTCGTGAAGTGCTGCAGCTTGTTGAACGGCTGGATCGCCTCGAACGCTCCCTGGATGTTCACGAGGAAGTAGAAGAAGAAGGCCGTGAGCGTGAAACGCAGCGGTAAGTTCGTGAAGAACTTGTCCCAGTTGCCCTTCATCGTCCCGAGGATGTTGATCGTGAACGCGAAGACCGGGATCGAGCAGCGTCCACGAGGACGACCTCCGCGATCGTCTTCAGCCACGACGGCGTCGGCGACTGGAGGATGTGGTGGTCGCCGACGCCGGTGTAGAGGAACGCCATCCCCCAGAAGGAGATGAGCGAGAGCGTGTAGCTGTACAGCGGCGTGTTCGTGATGCGCGGGACCATGTAGTACGTGATCGCGATCAGCATCGGCGTCAACCACAGGCCGAACAGGTTGTGCGCGTACCACCAGTTGAGCATCGCGTCCGACAGGCTTCCGTCTAAGCGCGCCGGAAGGCGCGCCCCAGATGCTCCCGGGCGCCAGATGACGTTGCCGATCGCGTAGTCGACCGCGAGCCAGATGCGGGCTGGCGATGAAGAACCAGACGGAGACGTAGATCGGGCGGATCGTCCGTAACGAGACGGTGGCGAGGATGTTGACGACGTTCGCGAGCCAGATCACGAGCAGGAGCGATGTCGATCGGCCAGATGAACTCGCCGTACTCGCGGCCCTGGCTGTGGCCGGTCAGCAGGCCGATGATCCCGAGCAGGAACATCAGGTTCCAGGCCCAGGCGCACCACGACGCCGAGTCGCTCGCTCCACATCCCGCGCGTGCCGACGAGGCGCGGGAGCATGTAGAAGAGCGCGCCGAAGTACATCATCGTCAGCCAGGCGAGGATCACGCCGCTCACGTGCGACGGCCGGATCCGGCTGAAGCTCAGCCACGAGATGCCGCCGAAGGCCTCCGGCGTGACGAACTCCGTGGCGAGGACGAGGCCGAAGAGGTCGACGACCGTCAGCCAGAAGATCGCGGACAGGAACCAGTGGCGCGCGGCTCGGTCCGGGAACCGGCGACGGCCGCTCGAGGCCTACCGGTCAGCGGAGCGGGCGCTAGTACCGATCGCGAGCCAGGGCCTGTGGTCGTCTCGGCATCGCGCGCGCTGAACATAAGTCCGTCGCCGCGGCCGAGAGGCCGTGAGATGACCGAACTGTCATCCGCAGAGTCATGTTCATGTCATCCCTGGCTCGGTTATGGTCGTCATGGCGGTGCGCATCCTGGTGATCGAGGACGAGCCTCGGATCCTCGGGTTCCTCGCACGAGGGCTCGAGTCGGAGGGCTTTGCCGTCGACGGCGCGCGCAACGGTCGCGAGGGCCTCAAGCGGGCGCAACGCGACACGTACGACCTCGTCCTGCTCGATCTGCTTCTGCCGGGCATCGACGGTCTGCAGCGTGCTGCACGAGTTGAACAAGACGCACCCGGAGCTCCCGGTCGTGATCGTGTCGGCGCGGTCGGACCTCGCCGACGAAGCTGCGCGGCTTCGGGCTCGGCGCCGCCGACTACCTGAGCAAGCCGTTCTCCTTCGACGAGCTGGTCGCGCGCATCCACGTGCAGCTGCGGCGGGCGAAACAGGGCGAGGACGGCCACGTCGTTCGCGCGGGGACGCTGGTGCTCGACCTCGCCGCGGCGCGAGGCGCGCCTCGGTCAGCTGACCGCGCAGCTGTCCGATCGAGAGTTCCGCGTTCTGCATCACCTCGTCGTGCATCAGGGTGAGGTGATCAGCCGCGGAGCGTCTGCTGTCGGAGGTCTGGGGCTACCACTTCGACCCGGGCTCGAACGTCGTCGACGTCTGCATTCGACGGCTCCGCAAGAAGCTCGGCGCGGACGCGCCGATCGAAACCGTTCGCCATGCGGGCTATCGGCTTACTGCGGCGTAGATGGCCGGAGGCCGCCTGGGCGGCTTTCGCGATCGCGAACTTCGTCGCCATGGCCGTGTGGCCGGGCTGGGAGACGATCCCGTTCCACTTCGTCTGGATCAGCCTGACCCTGCTCTACGGGTTCCGGGTCTGGCGACCGGCCGCCACGTACTCTGACGCTGCTCGCCGTCGTCGACGGTGACCGGAGGACTGATCCTGAGCGACGCGTTCTCCGGCGACCAGCTCTGGGGCGAGTTGTTCGAAGTGCCGCTGATGTCGGCGATGTTCCTCGCCATGGTCTGGCATGCGCGCCGCCGCCAGGACGCACTCGGCATCGTCGAGCGTCAGGCGGCAGCAGCGCGCATCGCTGCTGCAACGGCAGGAACGATTCCTCCACGACGCGTCGCACGAGCTGCGCACACCGGTCACGATCGCACGCGGCCATCTCGAGGTACATAGGCGAACGAACGGAAACGCGGCTCACGAAATCGACGTCGCGCTCGACGAGCTACAGCGGATCGAACAGATCCTCGACCGGCTGCTTCTGCTCGCGAAGGCCGACCAACCCGACTTCGTCGTCGCTCGAGGAGGTCGACCTCGAGCCGTATCTCGAGGATGTGTTCATGCGCTGGTCCGAGGTGGCGCCGCGCGCCTGGAACCTCGGCCCACTCGTTGCGGGAACGCTCACCGTCGATCCCGAAGGCCTGCGTGCCGCGCTGGACGCGCTCCTCGAGAACGCGGTGAAGTACACGGAGGTCGCGCGACACGATCGAGCTGAGGTCACGCGCCTCTGCCGGCAGACGTCGTCATCGAGGTCGCAGACACCGGCGAAGGTGTGCCCGGGGAGGCACTCGCGCAGATCTTCGAGCGCTTCGCTCGGGCGGACGCCGCGCGCACGCGCGCAAAGGGGGCGTCGGCCTCGGCCTCGCGATCGTCGACGCGATCGCGAAAGCGCACGGCGGCCGCTGCACGGTGAAGAACTCGCAAAGTGGTGCAACGTTCGCACTACGCTTGCCGCGTTTCGAACAAGCGTCGGTGAGCGCGCTGCAACTCTTACAGAACTCTTAGCCCGCGGGCCCGTTCTCTCACGGCGTTCTTAGAGCACACGCCTATCTTCACGGTCGAAGGAGGTGATCGACCAATGCATCTATACGGCGAAGTTCTCGACAACTACGTAACGCGCGACCTGCCACCGCAGACGCTCGACGCAATCGACCTGCACGTCAGCAACTGTCTCTTCTGCGCGCACACGCTCGCAAGCCGGGACCGCGGCGTCTGCCGACTGGGAGCGGCGGGTTTGCTTGGACGCCTCGTCCGCGATTAGCGGCTAATCGTGAGCCGGGGCGGGGCGGCGCCCCGGAATGCGATAGCCGTGGTCGTGGCACAGCGAGCCCGGCGCGTCCTCGGTGAGCGCATCGCAGTAGCCCTTCCCGTAGGCGGCCCGCATGAAGGCTGCCACGACGTCGAGATTCCACTCCGTGATCTCGCCCGCTTCGCGCCAGAGGTCGGTGAGGCGGAGGTCGATATCGAGCTCCAGCAGGTCGATGCGTGTCGGCTTATTGACCATGGAATGAGGGTAGAAACCGGGTCGGACAACATCCGTCCAGTACGCTCGGACCCGTGGCCCAACTCCATTACGGCCCGGCCCGCGTGCCGTCTCGGGAGAGCCCCGAGGAGGCGATCGCGCTCCTCCAGGAACGGGGCTACACGGCCTGCGAGATCGACTTCGAGGGGAAGTTCTGGATGGACTATCCGTGGGCCGAGAGGTTCGGCGAGCTCGCGCGCGGATGCGGGCATCGTCCTCTCCGTCCACGCCCCGATCGCCGGCTTCATGGGCCATGCCGAACGTGGCAAGAAGCTCAACATGGCCGTCGGGATGCTCGACCATTCGGCGGGCATCGCAAAGGCGGCCGGCGCCGAGGTCGTCGTCTTCCACCCCGGCTTCCTGCTCGGCCGCGAGCGTGACGCGGCGATCGACTCGGTAGTCGAGCAGCTCGGCGAGCTCCGCGGACGGTTGGAGAAGAAGGACCGGGCCGTTCCCTTCGGGGTAGAGATCATGGGCCGCGTCCGTGAGCTCGGAACTGCGGAGGACGTCTTCGCAATCTCTGCGCGGCACAGGCTGGGTCCGCCCCGTGATCGACTTCGCTCATCTCCACGCCGTGACGGACGGAGGCTTCACGGAGACGTCCAGGTTCGAGGAGATTCTCGAAGGCGCGGATGCGGTGATCCCTCCCGAAGCGCCGTTCCACATCCACTTCTCCGACATCGCCTACGCAAACCGCAACGAGACGAAGCACCTTCCATACGGTGAGGGACGCTGCGCGTCGAGCCGCTCGGCCTCGCGCTTCGCAGCTTCGACCGTCCCGCGACCGTGATCACCGAATCGCCGGACGAGGCGTCGAACCAGGCGATCCGCGAGGAGCTCTACGCCGCAGTGGCCACGCGCTCGGCGAGCCGCGCCTCGAGCTCGAGCGCCTCAGCCTCGCGCTCGCGCGCGCGCAAGAACTCCGCGTAGGGAGGCAGGATGTCGAGGAGGACGCGGCAGTACTCGCTGCCGGTGATGATCTCCACTGCCTCACCGAAGAGCGTCTCCGCCTCCTCGTCGCGTCCCTGCGCCGCGCGCACCTGTGCGAGCGCGACGCGCGTCGTCGCTCGTGACAGGACATCCTCCGCGCTCACCGTCTCGAGCCCGGCAAGCGCGAACTTCTCGGCCTCGTCGATCCGTCCCTCTGCGAGGAGTAGCTGAGCAAGCAGGCGCTGGCTCTCGCACAGCGTGCCGCGCTCCTTCATCGGCGCGAGCAGACGGATCGACTCGCGAAAAGCTTCTCGGCTTTTGCCGGATTGCCCGTCTTCCACGCCACCTGAGCGAGCTGCCTGGACGTCCAGGCAATCTCGGGCACCGATGCCGTCTCACGGTAGAGGTCGAGCGCCTTTGTCAGCCAGCCCTCGGCCTCCTCGTACTGCCCTCGCACGCGATGAAGGCCGCCTTTCGACTGTGCGGCGCTCGCGCGGGCGACGATGCTGCCGCTTTCTTCGGCGAGCGCGAGCGCGCGGTCGATGAGCGGCTCGGCCTTGTCCTCTTCCATGCGGCTGACGTAGATCCCGGCCAGCTGAAGCGCGGCCCTCGCTTCGTGGTCCTTCCGCGCCGCGGCTCGCGCGGCCTCGAGCGCCTGCTGCAAATACTCTTCGGCCTCCGCCTCGCGTCCGGCCCATCTCGCCACACGAGCACGGCGGTCGAGCGCCCTGAAGCGACCGTCGTGATCGTCGGCTTCGACGACCGCGAGCGCCTCGTCTGCGCTAGCTCTGCCGCCCGGACGAGCTCACCGTCCAGAGAGGCTGCAACTTCGGAGAGCGCTGTCAGGGCTCGGCTTTGAATGGCCCGGTCGCCCTCGGCTGCGGCCTCCGCGACGAGGACGGTCATCTCGTCGCGCACGACCGGAAGATCTCCGAGCTGCCAGGCAGCGCGCGCGGCGAGAAATCGCCGCCCCAAAGTCGACTCGAGCTCCACCGAGCGAAGCAGAAGCTTGCGCGCCGAGAGGTTCGACTCGAGCGCGAGCGCGCGCTTGCCCGCGGACGCGAGTGCCTTCGCCGCGGTGCGCGCAAGCTCCTCGGGAGGATGTCCGTCGAGCTCGGCGTAGAGCAGGCACGCCTGGTCGAGGTGATACGCACGGATCTCGATCACTTCCTTGTCCGCCTTCTCACGCAGCCACTCGGCGAAGCGTGTGTGGTATTCGGCGCGCCCGGACTTCGACAGACCGCCGTAGGCGACCTCGCGGATGAGAACGTGCTTGAAGCGATAGGCCGCCTCTCCGCCGATCGTCGAGCGCTCTTCTCGGGTGACGAGGTCGCGCAGGAGCAGGTCGTCGAGGAGGTCCTCGAGCTCGTCCGCGTCGTACTCCGGCGAGAGGTGGTCGATCGCGCCTGCCCAGAAGGTGCGTCCGATCACCGAGCCGCGCTGCAGCACGATCTTCGCGCCGGCCGGCAGTCTGTCGATGCGCGCGCCGATCATCGCCTGGAGCGAATCCGGGATCCTGTCGCCACCGTCGGCTCCCTGCTCGAGGAGCATCCGCACCGTCTCCTCGACGAACAGCGGATTGCCCTCGGCCTTGTCGAGCAGGCGCGCGCGCGACGTTCCCGCTCACCTGGTGTTCTTCGAGCAGCGCGTCTGCAAGCGCCTCGCTGTCCTCGCGCCCGAGCGGCTCGAGCTCGATCGCGGTCGAGCGCACGCGCCCACCTCCCCAGCCCGGCCGCACGTCGAGCAGCTCCGGCCGTGCGAGGCAGAGGATCAGCAGCGCACGCTCGCGCACCCACTGCGCGAGATGGTCGATCAGCTCGAGCAGCGGCTCTTCGGCCCAGTGGATGTCCTCGAAGACCATGATCAGCGGCTGCACGTCGGCCAGCTCGTCGGCGAACTCGCGCGCAGCCCAGGCGATCTCCGGCGCGCCACGCTCGCCCTCGACCGCTTCCATCACGCCGGACGCGAGGCCGAGGAGCTCGGCGATCGCCTCGTCGCCGCAGCACTCGATCAGCTTCTGCTTGGCCGTCTCCATCGGGTCGTCGTCCGTGATTCCGGCGGCCGCCTTGACCATCTCCGCCAGCGGCCAGTACGTCACGCCCTCCCCGTACGGCAGCGCGCGGCCGCTGAGGATCGTGGTGCCTTCGACGCCCGCGAGGAATTCGCGGATCAGGCGGCTCTTCCCGACTCCCGGTTCTCCGTAGACGGTGAAGACGTGCGGGCGCCGGTCGCGGATCGTGCGCGCGAGGGTGTTCTCGAGCAGGTCGAGCTCAGATAGGCGCCCGACGAACGGCGCGGACACCTTCGCGTGGGGCTGACCGTCGCGCGCCGCGATCGCGCGGTACGCGGCAATTGGATTGCGGAAACCGCGCAGCTCGAGCGGGCCCGCCGACTCGGCCTCGATGCGTCCCACGGTGAGACGGTGCGCGGACTCGCCCATGAGGATCTCGCCCGGTGCGGCAGCCTGTTGGAGGCGCGCGGCCACATTCACGGCCTCACCCGTCGCGAAGGTCGAGTCGCGTCTCGTCGACGACCACCTCGCCCGCCTCGATGCCGACGCGCGCCTCGAGACCGAGCTCGCGGACGTGATCGAGGATCCCCGAGCCCGGCCCGGACGGCGCGGTCGGCGTCGTCCTCGTGCGCGATGCGGGATACCGAAGGCGGCCATCACGGCGTCGCCGGCGAACTTCTCGACGGTGCCGCCGTGCGTCTCGATGCAGCGCTGGACGCCGTCGAAGAAGCTCGTCACGCGGCGGCGGGTGATCTCCGGATCCTGGCCGTGACAGCAGCTGCGTCGATCCGACGCAGGTCGGCGAACAGAACAGTGGCGAGCTTTCGCTCCATGAGCAATTCTAGTGTGCGCGCTGTGGTCACCAGACGCGAACGGTTGACGGCGCGGCCCGCGCAGCCGACGGTTTCTCACAGCAGTAGCATCACGCAGATGCTCGACCCGAAGGTCTTCAAGGCCTACGACGTCCGCGGCATCTATCCCGACGAGCTCGACGAGGCCGGCGCCTACGCGATCGGCCGCGCGTACGTCGAGCGAGTTCGAGCCCGCGGCGGATCGCGGTCGGGCGCGACATGCGGCTCTCGTCGCCGTCGATGGCCGAGGCGGTCATGCGAGGCGCGGCGGACGGCGGCGCCGACGTCGTCGACATCGGGATGGTCGGGACCGAGATGGTCTATTTCGCGGTCGGCGAGCTCGACCTCGACGGCGGGATCATGGTCACCGCCTCGCACAACCCGAAGGAGTACACCGGGATGAAGATCGTGCGCCGCGGCGCGCTGCCCGTCGGCGGCGACTCGGGCCTGCTGGACATCCGCGACCGCGCGCCGTGGCCTTCGACGACGTCCGAGGGTCAGTCGCGGGACAGGTCGCGCCAGGAGGACATCTGGCCGGGTTGCGTCGACGCGGTGCTGTCGCTTCATCGACGTCGACGCGCGTCAAGCCGCTGCGCGTCGTGATCGACGCGGCGAACGGGATGGCGCGGCGTCGATGCTGCCGCCGGTGCTCGAGCGCCTGCCGATCGACGCCGTGCGCGTGCTTCTTCGAGCCGGACGGGACGTTCCCGAACCACGAGCCGAACCCGCTGCTGCCCGAGAACCGCGAGTTCATCGTCGAGCAAGGTGCATCGAGGAGGACGCCGACCTCGGCGTCGCCTTCGACGGCGACGCCGACCGCTGCTTCTTCGTCGACGACACCGGCGAGTTCGTTCCCGGCGACTTCGTCACCGCGCTGCTCGCCGAGTCGATCCTCGAGAAGGAGCCGGGCGCGAAGATCATCTACGACGTGCGCGCGAGCTGGGCCAGTGCCGGAGACGATCGAGCGCGCCGGCGGCGATGCCGCTCGTCAACCGCGTCGGCCACGCGTTCATCAAGCACCGCATGCGCGAGGAGGGCGCCGTCTTCGGCGGCGAGGTCTCCGGCCACTACTACTTCCGCGACTTCTCGCAGGCCGACTCCGGCGTCATTCCGTTCCTGCTCATGCTCGAGCTGATCTCGAAGCGCGGCCGGAAGCTCTCGGAGCTCCTGCGCCGCGTACCGCGAGCGCTACTTCATCACCGGCGAGCTCAACACGCCCGTCGCCGACGTGGCGCTGAAGCTGCAGGAGCTGAAGGAGCGCTTCGGCCCGGAGGGCAGCGTCTCCCACCTCGACGGCCTCTCGGTCGACGCAGACGGACTGGCACATGAACGTCCGGCCGTCGAACACCGAGCCGCTGCTCCGTCTGAACCTCGAAGCGCTCTCTCCCGAACTGATGGAGCGCAAACGCGACGAAGTGCTCGAGGTGATTCGGAGCTGAAGGAGAAGCCCCGTTCAAGTTCAGCGCGCAGACACGCGGTCGGCTTCTCCGACACGGACGCGCAGGGGATCGTCTACTACGGCCGGTATCTCCCCTACTTCGACCTCGCGCGCGTCGAGTACCACCGCAACCTCGGCCTGCTCGGAATGGACATCGGCGAGGAAGGTCAGGAGTTCGTCATGCGCGCCTGCACGATCGAGTACCTCGCGCCCGCCGTCTTCGACGACCTGATCGAGGTCTACGTGCGCATGGCGCGGATCGGCCGCACGAGCGTCACGTACGAACTGGCCGCGTATCGCGCGCGCGACGACGAGTTGATGGTGACGGCGACCCAGACGCTCGTGCTCGTCGACCTCGACGAGCGCAAGGCCGTGCCGATCCCGGAGTCCTACAGGAGGCCGATCCGCGCCTTCGAGGGCGAGGCGCTCGAGACGTGAGCGCCTACAGCGGTGCGTACGAGGCGATCGACCGAATCGTCGAGCCGCGGCGGCGACGCGGATGAGGTCGCTCCGGCAGAGTCGTTGCCGCTCTTGCACGACCGTATCGACCAGTGCTCGTGGGTCGGGATCTCGTTCGTCGAGGAGGGCAAGCTCGTGCTCGGCCCCGCGCTCGGAGAGCTTAACGCCGAGCCGACGGCGATCCCGATCTCCTACGAGGACAACGTCGTCGCCGAGCTCGGCGTCGTCGCAAGCGAGCTCGGGACGCGAAGACCGCACATTCCTCGAGCGCGTGGCGGTGCTCATAGCGCCGCATTGCCTCGTCGGTTGGGACACGGGCGGCGAAGCCTGGTCTCCCTAGGACACGTCACGTGCCTGGCACCGGTCGTAGTCACCGGCACGCCGGCCGTCCGGCGACCGGCCTAGACGCCTCACCTGAGCGAAGCGAATCTCAAAGAGGCCGCGCGCCCGCCCGTTGTCCTCGAAACGGTCGGGCGCCGCAGCTTGGTGCCCTCTCCCCTTGCACTCGTTGTAGTCGGATTCGCGCCGCGCGCTATCCCTGAAACGAGGTACCTCGCTCATTCGAGGGATAATCCCTCGAACGAGGGACGTCAGCTGGGCGTGACGCGGTACGCGTCGAAGACGGCTTCGATGTTGCGCAGCGCCGTCAGCAGCGCCGCGCAGCTCCTTGACGTCGCCGACCTCCGCCGACGTACCAGTTCTGCGCCAGCTGATCCTCGACCGTGCCGCCGTACGAGACGATGTTCGCGCCGTGCTCGGCGAACGTCCGCGCCACGTCCTCGAGCAGCCGCGGGCGGTCCCACGACTCGACCGCGATCTGGACGCGGAAGCTCTGCGACGCGCCGCCGTCCCAGGTCGACCGGCGTGAAGCGCTCGGGCTGGCGCGCAAGCGCCTTGACGTTCGGGCAGTCGCTCGCGGTGGATCGTGATGCCCTTGCCGAGCGAGATGTAGCCGACGATCTCGTCGCCCGGCACCGGCGTGCAGCACTTGGCGAGCCGCACGAGCACCTCGTCGACGCCGTGCACGTTGATGCCGTAGTTGTCGCTGTCGACGGCGTGCTTCGCGCGCGGCGCCTTGAGCGGAACGGCCTCCTCCTCGGCGACCTGCTCCGTCTTCAGCCGCTGCAGCACCTTGTTGACGACCTGCTGCGGGCCGAGCTTGCCCGAGCCGAGCGCGAGGTAGAAGTCCTCGGCCTTCTTGAAGTCCGATGTCGCGGATCACCTCGCGCGAGCACGGCCGAGCCGGCGAGCTTGCGGTACGGGAGCTTCTGCCGCCTTGAGCGCCTGCTCGAGCGACTCGCGGCCCTTCTGCTCCTGATCCTCGCGCGTCTCGCGCGAGAACCACTGCCGGATCTTGTTACGCGCGCGCGAGGACGCCGCCAGCGAGATCCAGTCGCGCGACGGGCCGCGGCCGACCTTCGAGGTCAGGATCTCGACGAAGTCGCCGTTCTTCAGCCGGTAGTGCAGCGGGACGATGCGGCCGTTGATCTTCGCGCCGACCGTGCGATGGCCGACGTCGGTGTGCACCGCGTACGCGAAGTCGATCGGCGTCGAGCCCGGCAGGCAGCGTCTTCACCTCGCCCTTCGGCGTGAAGACGTAGCACCTCGTCGTCGAAGAGGTCGGTGCAGGAAGCGCCTGCATGAACTCGCGCGGGCTCGTCGATCGTCGTCGGGCTGCGCTCTCCATCAACTGCTGCACCCAGCTCTCGCCAGGCCTCGTCGGTCTCGCGGCTTGCCGCCCGCCCTTGTAGCGCCAGTGCGCGGCGATGCCGAACTCGGCCGTCTCGTGCATCTCGCGCGTGCGCACCTGAATCTCGAGCGGCCGTCCCTCCGGGCCGATCACCGTCGTGTGCAGCGACCGGTAGCGGTTGAACTTCGGCATCGCGATGTAGTCCTTGAAGCGGCCGGGCATCGGCTTCCACAGCGAGTGGATCAGGCCGAGCGCGCCGTAGCAGTCGCGCGTTCCTTCGTCGCCGGAGCGCTCGACGATGACGCGCATCGCCGTGAGGTCGTAGATCTCGTTGAACTCGCGGCCCTTCTTGGCCATCTTGTCGTAGATGGAGTAGAAGTGCTTCGCGCGGCCGGAGATCTCCGCGGGGATGTCGACCTTGCTCGAGCTCGCGTCTGCAGCACCGTCGCCGCCTCGCGCGACGTGCGCCTCGCGGTCGGCGCGGCGCTCGCTGACCATCGCCTTGATCTCCTCGTACTTGCGCGGATGCAGCGTCTCGAACGCGAGGTCCTCGAGCTCCCACTTCATCGCGTGGATACCGAGCCGGTGCGCGAGCGGCGCGTAGACCTCGAGCGTCTCCTTCGCCTTCTGGATCTGCTTCTGCTTGCCGAGGTACTCGATCGTCGCGCAGGTTGTGCAGGCGGTCGGCGAGCTTGATCAGGATCACGCGCACGTCCTGCCGCCATCGCGACGATCAGCTTGCGGTAGTTCTCGGCCTCCGCCTGCTCGCGGCTCTGGAACTGGACGCGCGTCAGCTTCGTGACGCCCTCGACGAGCTTCGCGATCTCGTCGCCGAACTCGGCGCGGACGTCGTCGAGCTCGACGTCGGTGTCCTCGACGACGTCGTGGAGGAGCGCGGCCGCGATCGTCTCGCTCGTCGAGCCGGAGCTCGGCGCAGATCTTGGCGGCGCCCGCACGGGTGGTGGATGAACTCCTCGCCCGAGCGGCGCTGCTGGCCCTCGTGGGCGTTGGCGGCGAAGAGGAAGGCCCGCCGGATCAGGTCGCGATCGACGTCCGGGTTGTAGGCGGCGACCGCCGCGATCAGCTCGTCGATGAGCTCCTGATGCTTTTCGTGAGCCTCAATGACAGCCATACCCTCAGTGTACTCCGGGGGTATCAGGCTCCCTTCCCCGTTCAAGGGGCGTATCTCAAGGGCAGGAACCGGCGTTCCGATGCTGAAGGGGAGTCGTTCATGCACTGGTACAGACGCCGACAGGAACGCAGAGGCCGCCGCGCGCGCCGCGCGCTTGCTCGTCGCGCTCAACAGCCCTCGCCGGGGCACGGCCGCAGGCAGCGCCGCGCGCCGGCAAGGCGTCCTCGGCACCGCCGCCCGCTGCGGAATTTCACATCAGGCCTCCAGTACGCGATCCCGAACGTCTCGGCGCGGGTAGATGGCGCGGCCGCGGAACGCCGGGTCATACCCGGCGAGCGGGCGGATCATGAAGTACTGCGGGCCGTGCGCTTCCGGCGGCGGCTCGATCCCGGCCGCGTCGGCGCGGGTAAAGCCGAAGCGCTCGTAGTACTTGGGATTGCCCTCGATCAGGAGGAGCGGCTCGGCGCGAGCATCAGCGATCCGGATCGTCTCCTCCATCAGCGCGCTGCCGATGCCGCGCCGCTGGTGCGAGGGGAGAACCGCCAGCGGACCGACCTGCAGCACGCGGCGTGCGCCGGGTTCCACGTCGACGTAGCTCGAGATGACGTGTCCGAGAGGTCTGACCCTCGGACACGGCCACGAGCGACAGCTCCGGCACGAACCGGTCCGATTCGCGGATGGCGGCGACGAGCTTTGCCTCGATCGGGCCGCCGAACGCTTCGTCGTTGATCTTTCGGATTGCGTCGTGGTCGGCCGCGGTCTCCGGCCGGATGATCACGCCGCGCGCAGCAGTGCCGGCTCTGCGAGGAGCGTCGCGAAACGTCTCGGACTCGAGCGGATGACGCTTCGGCCCTCCCTCCTCGACCTCGAGCTCGTCGAAGATCTTCTGTGCAGGCGCGTCGCGCGACTGCGCTGACCACTGCGTTCGCAGCCACGTGTAGAGCTCGTCGAAGCGATCGTCGGCGTCGAAGACGCGGCGCACGACGAGCTGCGGCGACGACCGTGCCGTTCCAGTGGTTCTCCTGCAGGCGGAACGCGACGTCGTAACGTCCCGCGCGTCGGTAGCGGTCGAGCTTGCGTGCCCTGGCCGAACGCGATCGCACTGCCCGCGTCGCGTGCCGTCGTCGGCGCACGCGGAAGCGCAGATGCTTGCCGTCGCCGACGGTCGCGAGCTCGCCGAGCTCGCAGCCCGGCGCGAGCAGCGTGACGTCGGGGTTGGCCGAGACCGAACGGCGCGAGGCGCGCGAGCTCCTCGCAGAGCTCGAGCGTGAGCTTCGCGGCCGCGCGGCAGAACCGCGTCGACGACGCGTCGCCGGGACGAGGTCGTCCGTCCGAGCAGCGCCTTCGGCGTGAGCCGCGAACGCTTCGGCGAACGCGCTCGACCTGCGTCCGGCGTCGATCGACAGGCCCGCGGCGGCGCGATGACCGCCGAACCGCTCGAGGAAGCTCGAGCAGGCGCCGAGCGCGCCGTGGAGGTCGAACGACGGAGATCGAGCGGCCCGAGCCCTTCCAGTAGCCCGTCGGTCGCCGGCGATCAGCACGACCGGCCGGTTGATAGCGCTCGACGAGACGTGACGCGACGATCCCGATCACGCCCTCGTGCCAGTCTTCGCCCGCAGACGACGTACGCGCGAACGGCGCCGCTTCGCTTCCGGCCATTCCTCGACCTGCGCGATCGCCGCGCGCACGATCTTGTCCTCGACTGCCTGCCGGTCGCGGTTCAGCTCCTCGAGCCGGTCGGCGAGCCGGCGCGCCTCGTCGGCGTCCTCGGTCAGCAGCAGCTCGAGCGCTGCGCGCGGATGACCGAGCCGGCCCGCGGCGTTGATCCGCGGCGCGAGCCGGAAGCCGACCGCGCCCGCGTCGACCGCGGCCGGATCGACGCCGCGCGACCTTCATCAGCGCGCGCAGCCCCAGCTTCTGCGTGCGTGCGAGCGCGCGCAGCCCGGCGATCGCAAGCGACCGGTTCTCGCCGACGAGCGGAACGACGTCGGCGATCGTCGCGAGCGCGACGAGGTCGAGATGCCGCGTGCAGCACCTCGGACTCCGCGCCGAGCAGCGCCTGGCCGAGCTTGTAGACGACGCCGGTGCCGCAGAGCTCCGGGAACGGGTAGTCGGACGGGCGCGTCGCGACGATCGGGCAGTCCGGCAGCTCGTCGCCGGGCCGGTGGTGGTCGGTGACGACGACGTCGAGCCCGCGCGCGCGCGCCTCGCGCGACCTCCTCGACCGCGGTGATGCCGCAGTCGACCGTCAGGACGAGCCCGCAGCCCTCGTCGGCGAGCCGCTCGAGCGTCTCGCCGCTGACGCCGTAGCCCTCGTCGAAGCGGCTCGGCAGGTGCCAGTCGACGTCCGCGCCGAGCTCGCGCAGCACGAGCACGGCGAGCGCCGTGGCGCAGATCCCGTCCGACGTCGTAGTCGCCGTGGACGCAGATCCGCTTGCCGGCGGCGATCGCAGCTCGGATCCGCTCGACGCGCCGCGGCCATGTCGCCGAGCAGGAAGGGATCGTGCAGGGGCTGCTCGCCGGCCAGGAAGGCCCGCGCCACCTCGGGGTCGCCGTAGCCGCGCCGGACGAGCACGCTTGCCGTGATCTCGCTGAGGCCGAGCTCCTTTGCGAGGCCGCTCGCCTGCCGGTGCGGGCACGGACGGATCGTCCAGATGCCCTCGTGACATGCACGACTACCGTACGAGCGGTGTCGGACGGCGCCCGCCTGCGGGAGGAGTTCCTCCTCGACCCAAGTGTGACGTTTCTGAACCACGGCTCGTTCGGGGCGACGCCGCGCGCGGTGTTCGAGCGCTACCAGGAGTGGCAGCTCGAGCTCGAGCGCCAGCCGGTGCTGTTTCGGCCCGCCGGGTGGATTGGCTGCTGGCGAAGCGAGGTGCGCCGGTGCTACGGGCGCTGATCCGGACGACCTGGTGTCGTCCCGAACGCGAGCACCGGCGTCAACATCGCGGCTTGATAATACGTAACTAACGAAGCATACC
>ERZ1370068.9279-contig-8068_pt1 | contig 39517 bp, 50 predicted proteins | sample MGYA00561227_ERZ1370068 | MGnify/ENA primary metagenome ERZ1370068 (study PRJEB38410, sample SAMEA6850437) | metagenome | study: Metagenomic assessment of the ecological functions of the soil: analysis of the soil microbiota associated with the... | reverse complement strand
TCGCTCAGCGTCCGCATCAGCAGCAGGCCCCGGCCCCTGGTGCCGGGGTCGGCGGGCGGTGTCTTCCACGAGCCCGAGTCGGCGACCTGGACGTGAATGTGCCGGTCGTCGACGCGCGGCCTCGCACACGCATCATCCCCGGCTGCTGCCCGCGGTACGCGATGCTCGGCACTGTTGCTGCACGCCTCGTTTGACCACCAGCACGATGTCCGCGGCGAGCGTCTCGGCACACCCGCGCTGCGAAGCCACGCGGCGAGCTGATGTCGCACGTCGCTCAACCGTGCTGGAATCGCGTCGATTCTCGATGACGAGGGCGGTACCCGGATGGCGGTACAGCACGATCGCGACGTCGTCGTCGTAACCGATCGCGGGGGCCAGTTTGTCGAGCATCGCGTCGGCGACCGCGTCGACGGGCGCTTCGATGGTCTGCGCCATCACCTCGGCGACGCGAGCGATTCCCGCGTCGATCGGTTCATCACGCCGCTCGACGAGGCCCGTCGGTGTAGAGCAGCAGCGGTCGATCCTGCGGTCAGTGCCGCGGCGGCTTGTGGGCGTGGCTCGTCGTCTGCGCACCGCCAGCGGCACCGACCGCGCATCCGTCAACAGCTGCGGCGGCGAATCGGGCGCGGCGAGCACCGCGGGCACGTGTCCGGCGCTGCTGTAGCGTCAGCGTTTCCGGACCGGGTGTCGAGGATTGCGACAAATACCGTGGTGCAGAACGCATCTGGAATGAAGGCCGCCACCGAATCGAGCTGTTCGAGCAACCTGGCCGGCTCGGCGCCGGTGAGACAGCAGCGCGCGGGCCGAGCTGCGCAGCTGACCCATCACCGCGGCAGCGGACAGGCCGCGACCGACACAGTCGCCGACGATGACGCCGATGCGGTCGTCGCCGACGGGCAGCACGTCGTACCAGTCGCCGCCGATCTCCAGCGGCGACACCGCGGGCTCGTACCGCACGGCGAAGCCCGCGGGCAGTTCGGTCGGCGCGAGCATCGAACGCTGCAGCGTCAACGACGTGTCGCGGGCGAGCTCGAACTGGCGGACGTGCTGCATCGCCAGGCTGAGGTGTCCGACGAGGGCGGTGACGAGCTGCTCGGTCCTCCGCGCTCGACCCTGCGGGGCTCACGCGAATTCGAGCCACAGCGTGATGTCCCGCGACAGCGTGGCGACGATGCCGTGTGACGGTATCCGGCTCTCGGTCGCCCATCCGACGGGTTCGACAGTCAGCGGCAGCCACGCGCGGGCGTCCTCGAGCGACGCTGCGCAGCGGCGGGTCGAGGTCATGCCACTGCGACGCCGGCAGCGTTCCCGCCAGGTGGACGGTCGGGTCGTGCTCGCCCGCCGGCCACGATGACGGCCGCGACACGTCCGCACGCCAAGCGCGCGTGCGGCACTCGTCGAGCGTTGCCGACAGCACCTCGCCGACGCTCTTAGCCACGCTGACAGCGGTGGCGAGGTGGGCGACGGCGCGTTCCCGTTCGGCCGCGGCCCGCGTGGCGGTGATGTCGCGAATGGTTCCGACGTAAGTCGGTGTCCCCGTGCGTCCTCGTCGGTGCTCGGCGACGTGACGGCGTTGACGCTCATCGCCACCCACACGATGTGGCCGTCGCGGTGCCGGATCGGCGCCTCCGCCTCCAGCGTGCCCTGCGCGAGCAGCCCGGCCAAGTCGCTCATTGGACGCCGTTGTCGTCGGCCATCCACGGGTGCGGCCACGCGTAGGGCACACCGTCGGCGCCGTAACCGGTGATGTCGGCGAACGCGTCGTTGATCTCGATGACCGCCCCGGTGCGGTCGGCGACGAAGAAACCCTCCTGCAGCGAATTCACCAACGCGGTGCGGAACTCGTCGCGGTCGGCGAGATCGCTCGGCGCGGGCCCGCTGTTGTTCGTATCGCTTTGTGCCGTCGATGAATCCGCGCGTCGCCACGTCCAGCGCCGCCAGCGTCTGCAGCAGAAACTGCAGCGCGACCGCGTTCGTCGATGCCGGAGTCCGGCCCGTCGACCAGGCGGGAGTGGTTCTCGATGATCTCCAGCATGCTGATCTGGTCTGCAGTGCTCGCCGTCCGAGCTCGTGACCGACCGCCAGGGTGTCCTCGCCCTGCGCGGCCAGGTAGGCCCGCAGCGCGGCCGCGTACTGGGCGTGGAAGTCCGCGGCTTCTGGTCATGACGAGACGCCCCGGTGCCGCGCGGCGAGCACCAGCGCGTCATCGGATTCCCTGCTGTAGGCGTCGAGGATGTGTTCGGCGATCGCCATCGCGGGTGCGGCGAAGTCGATGTCCTGGACGTGGTCTTCGAGAATGCCGTCGGTCGCGATTACGAGCAGGTCGCCTGGGCCGATCGAAACCTGATGGGTGGCCAGTGCGTGGGGTATGCGGTAGCCCACGATGCCGCCGGCCAGCAGGCGCAGAGGCCCGGATCTGCGACACCGCCGGGGCTTTTGGCGACAAGGTCGGCGGTCACGTTGCCGATGCCGATCCAGCTCAGCGTGTCCGGTCTCGAAGTCGATGCGGGCCAGCGTGATTGCGCGCCCCTCGTGTCGGCCAGGCCGCGATGGCACAGCTGCAGCAGGACGTCGAGTGGCTCAGTGCGGCAACGGTTCACCACCTCCTCTGCGCGCAGCGCCGCGGTCTCGGCCGCTCTGCCGTGGCCCAGTCCGTCCGCCACGCCGAACAGCGCGGCGGTCGCCGCCGACGTCGACCGCGATCGGAAAGTCGCCGCACACCTCCTCGCCGGGTAGTGGGCGCCGCGCCGCAGCCCACTCGATCGGTCCGATCCAACCTTTTCTACGCACGGGGCGGGATCCATTTCCACATCTCGACGACCGTGCCTTTGCCCGAGCGTCGACTCGACGATCAACCGATCCATCAAGCGTCGCGCGCCGGGCAGGCCGAGGCCCAGCCGCGGCCGGTCGAGTAGCCGTCCTCGAGCGCTCGCTCGATGTCGACGATGCCGGGGCCCTCGTCCTCGGCGCGCACCACCAACGCCTTGCGGCCGTCCCGGTCGGCCACGGCGACCCGGATCGCGCCGGAGCCGGCGTAGCTGGTGATGTTGCGGGCGATCTCCGAGATCGCCGTGGCGATCATCGTGACGTCGGTCAGCGAGAAGCCGAGATCGCGGGCGAGCTGATGCCCGGCCTGGCGGGCTGCGACGATGTCGTCGGAGTTCTTGACGTCGACCACCTGCACCCGGCGTCATTCGGCACCGTCGCGCCCGATCGTCGGCTTGCGCGATTCCAGTTGCCGATTCAGCAGCGCGAGCCCTTCTTCCAGATCCAGCGCCGTGTACATGTCGTCGAACACCAGGCCCAGCTGGACCATCGCGAAGGCCACCTCGGGCTGCAGGCCCACGATCACGGTGTCCGCGCCGCGCAGCCGCGTCATGTGCGCGATCGTGCGCAGCGACCGGGCGGCGAACGAGTCCATCACGTCGATCGCGGTGACGTCGACGATGATGCCGTGGGCGCGGTAGCGGCTGACCCGCTCCATCAGGTCGTGGCGCAGCCGCTCGGCGTCGGAGTCGGTGAGCGCGGCCTGCACCGAGGCGATGAGGATCGCGCCCTGTTTCAGGATGGGTACTGGCATGAGACGGTCGCGCTAGCGCTGGTCATCCGTTCGGTTCGCCGGTGCGGGTCACTTCGTAGCCGAGGAGTCGTTCGGCCTCCTCGATGCCGCCCTGCAGGTCGCCGACGGCGTTCATCTTGGACAGGTCGAGCCCGATGGTCACCAGGGTCAGCGCGATGTCCGACGACAGGCCGGTGATGATCACGCTCGCACCCATCAGGCCCGACGCGTCGACCGTCTGCACCAGGTGGTTGGCCACCGTGGAGTCGATGGTGGGCACACCGGTGATGTCGATGACGACCACCTTGGCGCGGTTGGCGCGGATCGCCCGCAGCAGCTGCTCGGTGACCTGGCGGGCGCGCTGGCTGTCCAGCACGCCGATGATCGGCAGGATCAACAGCTGCTCGCGCACCTGCAGCACGGGCGTGGACAGCTCGCGGATGGCCTCCTGCTGCTGGCGGATGATGCGCTCGCGTTCCTGCACGAAGCTGACGGCCACCGTGTTGGCGATGCGGTTGGCGGCAGGCTCGTACGCGTCGAGCACCCGGTTCAGCAGGTCGAAGTCGGTCTGGTACTTCTCGAACAGCGACCGCGCCAGCACGTCGCGCAGCAGCAGCACGATGCCGACGACCTCGTCGGTCTCCACGCCCCGCGGGATGATGCGTTCCGACAGGTCGCGCGCGTAGGCCTGCAGCGCCTCGACGCTGCCGGTCTCCAGCACCTCGACGTAGTTGTCGTACACCGCGGTCGCCTCGGAGAACAGCTCCTGCGGCGACATCGCGGTCAGCAGTTCGGCCTCGGTGATCCGTCGGGCCCACTCTCTCACGCAGCGCCGTCCGGTTTTGGCGTAGGTGCTGGACGAGTTGGGGCAGCAGACCTTCGCCCGCGAGTTCATGGCGGCGGTGCTGGCGAAATCTGTCGTCGATTCAGACATTCGGCCTCCCAACTTCACTCGCGCTCGGTGGAAGTGCACGAGTCCTGTGCCCGACATTAGCGCCAGCGTCGAACGCGGAAGCGTCGAAGTAACCAATCTCCAACCGCAATTGAAGACTAGGCTCTGTGGCACGCCCGCTCGGGCGCCAGACGGAGGACGACCGTTGTCGAGACCAGGGAAGCGATCGCCACCGCGCTCGCCTACCAGAACGGGATCGCGGTGCTCAAGGTCGGTGGTGATATCGACCTGGCCACGGTCCCGGCGCTGGAAGCCGCGATCGACGAGGCGCTGATGCCCAAGCCGACGGGATTGGTGATCGACCTGTCCGAGGTCGGGTTCCTTGCCTCGGCGGGCCTTCAGGCCCTGGTGGCGACGCACAACAACGTCAGCCAGTCCGCGCATTTCGCGGTCGTCGCGAACAGCGCCGCGACGAGCCGCCCGATTCAGCTGACCGGCCTCGACCAGATCTTCGAGCTGTACCCGACGCTGGACGAGGCGCTGACCGCGGTCCAGACGAACTCGAAATAGCTTGGCCGACAACCGGTTCCGCCGACCGGATCAGGGCACCATCCAGGACAGCACAGACGCCTGCAGCGCCGACAGCACGCACAGCAGCGCCAGGAACACCAGGCTCCACACGACGACGCGGCGGAAGATGTCGCCTTCCTTGCCGTTCATGCCGACCGCGGCCGCCGCGATGGCGAGGTTCTGCGGCGAGATCATCTTGCCGAGCACTCCGCCCGAACTGTTCGACGCGGCCATCAGCACATCGGACAGCCCGGCCTGATTGGCCGCCGTCACCTGAAGGGCGCCGAACAGCGAGTTCGACGACGTGTCCGGACCCGGTGACGGCGACGCCGAGCCAGCCGAGCACCGGCGACAGCAACGCGAACGCGCCCGCCGGCGCCGGCCATCCACGTGCCGAGCGTGATCGTCTGCCCCGACAGGTTCATCACGAACGCCAGCGCCAGCACCACCATCACGGTCACGATCGCGAACCGCAGCTGGACCAGTGTGGCGCCGTACGCCTTGAGCGCGCGAGGCACCGACAACTTGAGCACGATCATCGTCAGCACGCCCGCGACGAGCATCTGCGTGCCCGGCGTGGTCAGCAGGTTCAGCGTGAACTCGGTCAGCGACACCGGCTTTCCCTTGGGGCTGACGACGTGCAGCCCCGGCCACTGGAACTTGACGGTCGCCTTGTCGAGCAGATTCTTGACCGCGGTGATCTGACAGATCACGAAGACCACGATGATGATCGCGTACGGCGCGTACGCGCGCGCGACCTCCGCCCGGTCGTCGGGGTTGGCTGCGGTGTTCGACGCGCTGCGCGAACTCCTGAGTCGGCTCGTCGGCGGCGCCGCCCGCGATGACCGGCGGGCGCCTGCTCGCGGCGCGGATGCCAGACGCGCACCATCGCGACCACCGCGGCCGCCGACAGCAGCGACGCGACCACGTCGGCCAGCGGCACCGAGATGAAGTTGGAGGTCGCGTACTGCCCGATCGCGAAGACGACGCCGCAGACCAGCGCCACCGGCCAGGTTTCCCGGATGCCGCGCCAGCCGTCGACGATCGCGACCAGCACCAGCGGCACGAACAGCGCCAGGATCGGGCGTCTGCCTGCCCACCATCGCGCCGAGGTGTGTCGCTCGGCAGCTCGGTCACCTTGCCCAGCGTCAGGATCGGGGTGGCCATCGCCCCGAACGCGACGGGCGCGGTGTTGGCGGTCAGCGCGAGCGCCGCCGCCTTGAGCGGCTGGAACCCGAGCGCCATCAGCATCACCGAGGTCACCGCGACCGGCGTGCCGAACCCGGCCAGCGCCTCCAGCAGCGCGCCGAACGAGAACGCGATGATGACCGCCTGTACCCGCTGGTCGTCGCTGACCCGTGCGAACGAGCGCCGCAGCACGTCGAAATGCCCTGTCTCGACGGTCATTTGGTAGACCCAGATCGCGTTGATCACGATCCACAGGATCGGGAAGAACCCGAAGGCGGCGCCTTCCGTCCCGGCGAGCAGGGTCTGACCGAGCGGCATCCGTACACCAGGATCGCGAGCACGATCGCGAGCGCCAGCGACACCAGCGACGCCACCCACGCGGTCACCCGCAGCACGCCCAGCATCACGAACAGCAGCAGCAGTGGCAGCGCCGCGACCAGCGAGCTCCACGCCAGGGAATGCGCTACCGGATCGAGAATCTGTTGGTACACGGCGACCACCTCGCGGGCACGGCGATACGAGCGAGCAACGGCCGGTGTAGCCCGAAGCGGCGCAGTTCAATCCTCGGCTGCGGGGCAGCTCGCGCAATCACTGTGCGGCTGCTAAAACATTGGATTAGAGTTCCGTTCGCCAGATTGATCTTCAAAACAGCTGGCACAGGTCGGCGAAGATAGGACGAAATCATGGGTCGGATGGCTCGCCGTGTCGCGGCGCTTGTCGGTGGTGCTGCGGTTGTGACGATGGTGGGCTTGACCGCCTCGTGCAGCCAAGGAAGCAGCAGAAGGCGCCGGAGACGACGACACGACCACCACCACGACGACGACGTCGACGGCCACGCCTGCACCGCCACCGCCCGCGCCGACCGGAGAAGTCGATCAACCCGACCGGCGGCAACCTGTTCACGCCTCCGGTGATTGCTGCCGCCGGCATCGACGGCCATCCCTGGCGATAACTAGAACCGCGTCGGGCCAGCTCGGACGTACGCTGGCGGCTGTGGTAGCCCGGCATTTCGGCACGCTGGCGCTCATCGGCCGTCGGGGTGTTCGCGCTCGTCTCCGACCTGCGCCCGCTCGGTGTCCGGTAGCGCGGGCCTGATCGGCGGGCCCGTACGCGTACCTGCTGGCCGAGCTCGACCTGACCTCGGGCCGTCGCACCGGCACGACACCCAGCTGACCGCCGCCTTGCGCGATTCGACTCGGCCGGAGCGCGCTGTTCGGCTGGGCGATATCGACAACGGCGCTGGCGGTGCGCTGGCGGCCGGGCGAAGACTGGGCCGTCGTCGAGGGCGCCGCCGAGAAGGTGGCGCAGCGCGTTCGATGTCGAGGTGCACGACTACCGCGGCCAGCGCGGGTCAGGTGTTCTACGCGTCCCCGCAGCAGCCGTCGGTGCCCGAGATCGCTGCGCGACGGAGGTCGCCGAGCTCGGCCGGATCCTGAGCTACACGCCGCACCACACGTCGCCGGCCTCCGATGCTGCCGCTGGACGTGCCGGACAAGGGCTGCACGCCGAGCGCGCTGCTGAACACCTACAACGTCGAGCAAGCTCGCCGTCGGCCGGCATTCACCGGCAAGGGCCACCACCATCGTGATCTTCGCGTTCGACGGCTACGACCAGGCCGACCTCGACAGCTTCGCCACCGCCTACAAACTGCCGAAGTTCACCCCGACCGTGGTCGGCGGCCAGCCGGCCGAACCGCGCGGCGAGACCACGATGGACCTCGAGGTGGCCCACGCCGTCGCGCCCGACGCGCAGAAGGTGGTCATCAACGCCCGTCCGACCGTGGAGGGCGACGGTGGCATACGAGAAGATCGCGCAGATGCTGGAGTCGGCCGACCGCCAGTTTCCCGGCGCGGTGTGGAGCTTCTCGATCGGCTGGGGATGCGACAAGCTGATCACCGCGGCCGATCTGGCGCCGGTGCGCTCGGCGATCACCGCCGCACACGCCAACGGCACAACGGCTTTCAACGCCAGCGGCGACCTCGCGGGCCTGGAATGCAAGGGCGGCCAGGACTGGTCGTCGCCGCCCGGGGCCGCCGACATCGGGCTCGACTCGGTCGCCTCGCTGCCGGAGATGACCGACGTCGGCGGCACCACGCTGTCCACCGATGCTCAACGGTGTGTGGCAGGCCGAACAGGCCTGGTTCGACGTGCCGCTGTCGCTGGGCACCGGCGGCGGGGTGTCCTCGTTGTTCGACCGTCCCGACTGGCAGCGCGCGGTGATGGCCGATCGGGACTCGGACGCCGACTGACCCCTGATGTCGCGGCGGTCGCCGACCCGTTCACCGGCGTGCAGGATCGTGTTCAACCAGAAGCAGTTGGTCGGCGGCGGCACCTCCCAGTCCGCGCCGATCTGGGCGCGGGCTGGCGGCGGTGATGAACCAGTACCTGATCGCCAACGGCGGGCGGGCGCTCGGCGATCTCAATCCCGATGCTGTACCGGGTTGCCGCAGGCGCACCGGCTGCCCGGCTTCCGCGACGTGACCCTCGGCGGAAACGCGGTCGCCTCCGCCGGGCCGCGGCTACGACCTGGTGACCGGCCTCGGCACACCCGACATCGACAACCTCGTCCGGAACATCCTCATCCTGCAGAAGGTGACCGCGTGAGCACCGACTCGGACCAGGGCAGCGCCCGGCCACCATGGAGTGCCGGGTGTGCCAGACCGACGTTCCCGCAGGCGAATTCTGCGGGCTGTGCGGTGACTATCTGACCCCGCGATCGCGGGAACGGCACCGACGTGGTTGCGAATTCGCGGCGTACGGGGCCGCGCCGGGCGAAGCACCTGCTGCAGCCGTCGTTGGCGAGTTCGCTGTTTCCGCACCTGCCGCACCGATCCCGCACTGCCGTTCCGGGTCGGTGCTGATCGGTCGTGTTCGCTTGCGCTGGTCGACGTTCGCGACGCTGCGGATGCCCCCGGCGCTCGATCACGGTCGCCGCGCTCGGGTTGCCGCTGCTGTTCCTGCTCGTACCTGCGGGAGACCGACGCGTTCCGCGACTATCCCACCCGCACCTGGGCTTCTCACCGCAGCGCTGGGCATCGGGCTCGGAGTCGGGTGGGTGCTGCTGACCGGCGCGATGGTCGCCCGCTCGTACGGAGTGCCGCTGGGCGCCGGGATCGCGGGAGCCCGAATGGTGCGGGAAGAGGCTCGGCGTCCCGGTCGGCGGCGTGATCCTGATGCTGATGCCCGCGGTGGTCGTGCGCCTGCTGCGACCGCCCACGCGGGAAGTCGTTGGACGGCTTCATGATCGGCGCGCTCGGCGCCTTGACCTTCACCGCGGCCGGCGACGCTCGACCCGGTTGGCGCCGCAATTCGCGACGGGGATGATGTCGCAGCAACCGCCCCGATGGACAGCTCATTCATCGTCGAGGCAGGCATCCGCGGGGTGGCGGTCGCCGCTCACCGCCGCGGCCGTCGGCGGGCTCGATCGGTGCCGCGCTGTGGTTCACCCGCCCGGCGAGCAAGGCCGACCAGCACCGGGCTACATACGCGCCGCTGCTGGCGTTGTTCGCGGCGGCGGTAGTTGGCCGTGTACGCCGGTCTGGGCCTCGATCGACGTCGCGCGCTTCCCACAGGTGCTGCATGCTGGTGTATCCATCTGTCGGTGGCCGTGGTGGCGCTGTCTCTGCTGCGCGAATCGGCCTTGCATCTCGCGCTGCTGCACGAAGCGCACGACGAGATCCAGTCCGACGAGCCGCTGTTGTGCCCGCACTGCGATCATGTCGTTCCCGATATGGCGTTCTGCCCCGCGTGCGGAGTCGCCACCCGGGCGTCGTCGCGGTCGTCGCGCACGGCGCGACGTCGAACGCGGCCGGTACGCAGCGACCAGGATCCGAACGGGTCATGGCACGCCGACACCCACCTCCCTGGCTACTGCCGTCACCGCAGGGACCTATCAGCGCGCCGCCGGTGCGGCGCGCATCGCGCATGCCCGGCTGTTACGGACCTGGGGTGTCGGCCATAGTCGTGGTGGCGGCTGGCGTTGGTCGGGCTGTCGGTGATGCATTCACAAGCCTCCCGCCGCGCTACGTATGCCCGCCGGACTGTGGGCACCCGCCGACCGGCGACGCCGGTCGCGATCAATCCGCCGGTTCACCGCGCCCGACGGCTCGATTCTCCGTCTCGTATCCGCGCCCAGGGACGGCGTACAAGATCACCACCAACCCCAATGGCGTACGCGCGGATCTGCCTCGGAGGCGACGGCGGCACGCATGCAGTTGATGAGCCAGCCGCGCCGATGGCCGGTCACCAGAGCAGATCGCCAAGGCCTTGTCAACGAGACCTTTCCGGACACGAAGCACCGCCTACTGAGATTCCCAACGCGATGGTGGGCTACGTACCCCGGATACGGCGAGGTCGCCGACTGCTGGCCGCAGGGCGCCAACAGCAACTACATGCGGATGCGGGTGATGGTGATGGTGGCGGTGAAGAACGACCTCGCGCTCATCGCCGCGGCGGTCGGCCCGTTCCGGCAGTTCGGCCCGGACTTCGGTAGCTGGGCAAGCCGTCGGGCGCAAACCTCCAACTCGCTCTGGACATGGGCAAAGTACGTCAACAGCTTTTCCTGGCGCGGCGATCCGCCCCGGCGATCAGGCGATCGTCGGTCAAGCCGTAGCCGCGGTTCCCTGGCGACGTCGGCCAGCAGGAGCGTCAGCCGATGCCTGCCGCGGTAGCCAGCCGCGACATCACCGTCCCGATCGGGGCGCCGGTCGATGCTCGGCCGATCTCCTTGAACCGGCGGCCCTCGATATCGGCGTAACAGACTGCGGTGCGCAGTTTTTCGGGCAGCTGCTGCATCGCCGCCCTGACGTCGTTGTCGCCCACCAGTTCAACGGCACCTGATCCTCCGCGGAGCGCAGGCCGGCTGACGAGTGACGGGCCTCGGCGAGCAGGTTGGCCGTCGGTGATCTCCTCGGTCAGCCACTGCACCGGCGCCGCGCTGCTGTTTGCGGTAGCCGCTGATGTGGGTGTTGACCAGAATCCGGTACAGCCAGCCGCCGAGGTTGGTGCCGTCGTCGAAACCCGTGAAAACCCGGCGAACGCCTTGGCCGCGGTCTCCTGCAGCAGGTCTTCGGCATCGGTGCGGTCGCGGGTCAGCTTCATCGCCTGCGGGCAGAACCCGTCGAGCAAGGGGGATCGCGTCACGCTCGAACCGCGCCGTGAGCCCTCGATCGCGAATACGGTCTCGAACTGCGATGTTGCGGTGCTACTGTGCATTGGGCACTCCTGACGGCAACGGATCTTGTTTGTATGCCCACAACTCTCACGCGCGGCATCTGGCCTGTCTGCACGGCTGCCCCCAATCGCCGGTACCGGAAACCCGACCCGGCGCATACCGGTTAACCCCCATACCGGGGTCTGTGAACAGGACCTGCCAGGCGACCACCACCGCGGTGCGCAGCGAGCAGGACGGTCGCGACGACATGGCGGACCAGGCGTGCCGTGGTGGCGGTGGTGGTGTCCATGGTGACCACGATCGCGGCTTCTGCCGCGTGCGTCGTCGTCGACGCTGGCCGCCCATATCTGATTACCGGTAGCGGCAATTCGACAGCCGTCTCAGCGGCCGCACAGCGCGCGCTAGCGGCGGCGGCAGCCGCGGACGCTAACCAGGATGTGTGACCACGCGCGAGGCCCGGCGGGTCGTTCAGACCCGGTGGCAGCACACGGGTAGGCGGGTGTTGTCGTTGCTGGTGCGTCCGACGGCACCGCCGATGTGGCTGGGCCTGTTGGTCGCGGCCGCTGGCGATTTCGGCCGAGACCGCTGCTGATGGTCGGTGCTCAGGCACCTCGCCCCGATGGACACCTTCGGCGTGGTCTACCTACTCGGCGCGTTGGTTGTCGCGATCGGATGGGGAACCGGCCTGGCCGCGGTGACTTCTCTGCGTGAGTGCGTTGGCACTACGGATACTTCCGTGACTGGCCGAACGATTCCTTCGATCCCACCGACCTGCGCAACTGGGTGGTGATGCGGCGTGTTCCTTGTCGTGACGTTGATGGCGAACACGCTGGCCGGGGTGGTGCCAGGGCGCGGGGCGGCTGAAGCCGATCTCACCGCCGAGCGGCAGGCGGCGCTGCGCCGCGTCGCGACCGCGGTGGCGCAGGGGGTGCCGCCCGGCGACGTGTTCTCAACCGGTGACAACGGAGTTGGCGAACGCGCTTCGCGCAGAGCACGCCGCGCTGTTTCGTTACGAACCCGACGGCAGCGCCGTGCTGGTTGCGGTCCACGACGAATCCGGCGTGCAGCCGATGTCGGTCGGCGAACACTTCTGGCTCGAGGGTGACAACGTCGCGGCGAGAGTGTTGCGCGGGGGTCGGATCGCTCCGATCGTCGTCGACGGCCAGGGAATGGGGCGTGGCGGTGGTGAGTTCCTGTCACGCCCAACCGTTTCCGCCCGACACCGAGGCGCGCCTCGCACAGACTTCGCCAAGCTCGGTCGCCATGGCCATCGCGAACGCGCAGGCTCAGTCGGACCTCACCGCGTCCCGGACGCGGATCGTCACCGCTGCCGACGACGCCCGCAGGCGCCTGGAGCGGGACCTGCACGACGGGGCGCAGCAGCGCCTGGTTTCGCTTGCTCTCAAGGGCCCGCATGACCGAGCTGTCGCCTCGCCCGCCGGGTCAGGATGCGATCAAGGAGCAGCTCGCCGAGATCGTGCAAGGCCTCGGCGATGTGTCCGAGGAGCTGCGCGCGATCTCCCGCGGCATCCATCCGCGATCCTGTCCAAGGGCGGGCTCGGCCCCGCGCTGCGGTCGCTGGCCTGCCGATCGGTGTCCCGTCGAACTCGACGTCGACGTCCCTGGCCGGCTACCCGACCGGGTCGAAGTCGCCGCCTATTACGTTGTGGCAGAGGCGCTTACCAACACGGCGCGGCATGCGTACATGCGGCCGAGGTCAAGGGTGAGCGTGAAAGCCGCCGATGGGCACCTCGACCTGATGATCTCCGACGACGGAGCCGGTGGCGCCGACCTGGCGAACGGATCCGGTCTGATCGGCCTGGTCGACCGCGTCGAAGCGGTCGGCGGTCACCTGTAGGTCGGCAGCCCGGCCGGCGTCGGCATCGTCGCTGGCCGCGACCATTCCCGTGCGCGGCCTAGGCACACCAGCTCACCAGCGCCAGGGAGCCAGACCCACGGATGCCACGCAACGGATCCCCGCTGCCATCCGCCGCCGATAGCCGCCGCCAGTCGACCGGCTGAACCGCAGTTCGGAGCGTGACCGTCGGGTTGGCGTTGGCGATTCCAGTGCCGATGCCGAGGGTGGACGCGCCGATGACGCCGGCGATCGCGAGACTGCCAATCAGTCGTTTGAGATTCATCAGGTCGACTCCTTCGAAATCAATTACAAATACGGAAGATTCAGCGTTCCCCGCCGATACCAGGCTTCCCCGGACAACGGCATGCGTCGTCCCGGTTGGCGCTCAAAACACGCGCCCCGCGGGTAGGCGTGCGGCACCGGCATGCGCCATGCGACGCTATTGCCGTGTTGGCGGCGGGTTATCCACAGATCGGATTTCGTCCACAGGCCGAGTGCGGGCCGGTCGTGTTTGGCACGTGTGTTCGATAGCGTTGGGGTATGGGCGGATTCGTCACCGCGGAGGCGGCGCGTGAGCGGTTTCGCGCGCTGGCCGATCAGGTTGACGCTGCCTACGCCGAGATGCGCGGCACTGTCCTCGTGATGAGGTGGGCAACGAGTTTCGCGCGGAGCTGGCCGAGCGGCTGGAGACCCAGGAGCGCACCAACCGCGGCCTGATGTATCGGGTGTTCGGTGAGATCGCCGACCCGCCCGATCGAGACGGCGATGGCGCCGGTGCTGGTGAACAGCCTGGCCGGCGCGGCTGCGGATCGCCGCCGCGAGAGGTCAAACGCCGGATGAAGGTGGCCGCGCGCATCCGGCCGCGGCGCCAACTGATGCGGCCCAGCCGCTGCCGCCCGAGCTGCCGCATCGTGGCGCAGGCGGTGCGAGGCCGGGAGCGATCGGCGAGGATCATCTGCGGGTGATCTGCCGGGCCATCGACGTGCTGCCCTCGCTGCGTGTCGATGACCGATCGCGGCGACGTCGAAGCGCAGCCTGGTGGCAGAAGCCAGCAAGAACGATGTCGAGATCGTCAGGGCCGTCGCCCGCCGTATCGATGAGATCTTCAACCCCGACGGCGATTTCGACGAGGCCGACCGGGCGCGCCGCCGCGGACTGACACTCGGGGCGCAGGGGCCCGACGGGATGTCGCGGCTGTCGGGCTTCATCGACCCGGAAACCCGCGCCTATGTGGAGGCGGTCACCGCCGCGGTGCGGCCAGGCCGGCATCTGCCCGACGGCACGCTGGTCGAGACGCGTGATGAGCGCAGCGGCGCCCAGCGCTGCCACGACGGCATCAAACTCGGCCTGAAGGCCGGCATCGCCTCCGGCGGGCTGGGCGCCCATCGCGGGCATCCGGTCACCGTGATCGTGCGCACCACCCTGGCCGAACTCAACCAGGCCGCCCATGCCGTGACCAACCCCGATGTCCCGATGCCGGCGCCGGCGCGCACCGGCGGGGACACCGCGCTGCCGATGCGTGATGTGATCAGGATGGCCGCCGACGGGATCCACTACCTGGCGGTGTTCGACGACCACAGCGAACGACCCGATCTACCTGGGCCGCCAAACCCGCATCGCCACCGCCGACCAGCGCATCATCTGCTACGCCCGCGACGGCGGCTGCACCCGCCCGAACTGCCGTGAGCACCGGGCTACCACTGCGAGGTCCACCACAGCCCGGACTGGGCCACCGGCGGCGCCACCGACGCCGACACCCTGTTCTTCGCCTGCGCCCCCGACCACGGCCTCGCCACCAACGGCCACTACCACACCACCGTCACCGACACCGGCCGCCTGGCCTGGACCGACGGCACCACAACCACCCGAAATCAACCACGCCCACCACCCCGAAGAACTCCTCCGCGGCAACACCGACCCACCCGACACCCAACAGGACTGACGCCTCAGGCAGACGCCTTCACCTTGGCGGCCGCCGACTCGGGCATCGGCTCGTAGCGCGCGAACGACCGGGTGAACGATCCGGCGCCATGCGACAGCGACCTCAAATCGATTGCGTAGCGGGTCAACTCGACCTCGGGAATCTCGGCCTTCACCAGCGTGCGGTCCTCGCCGACCTTGTCGGTGCCGAGCACGCGGCCGCGGCGGCCGGCCAGGTCGCTCATCACCGCGCCGACCATGTCGTCGGGCACCAGCACCGACACCACGTCCACCGGCTCGAGCAGGTTCACCCGGGTCGCCGCGGCCGCCTCGCGCAGCGCCAGCCCGCCGGCCATCTGGAACGCGAAGTCCGACGAGTCCACGCTGTGGGCCTTGCCGTCGAACAGCGTCACCCGGATGTCGACCACCGGATAGCCCGCGCCGACGCCCTTCTCCATCTGCGCGCGGACGCCCTTCTCGACGCTGGGAATGAAGTTGCCGCGGCACCGAGCCGCCGACCACCTTGTCGACGAACTCGAAGCCGGAGCCCTCCGGCAGCGGCTCCACCTCGATGTCACACACCGCGTACTGGCCGTGGCCGCCGGACTGCTTGACGTGCCTGCCGTGGCCTTTGGCGTTGCCGCCGAACGTTTCTCGCAGCGGCACCCGCAGCTCGACGGTGTCGACGGCCACGCCGTACCGCCGGGCCAGCGCGTCGAGCACGACACCCGGAATGGGCCTCACCCATGCACCACAGCACGATCTGGTGTGTCTCCGGGTTCTGCTCGATCCGCAGCGTCGGGTCCTCGGCGGCGAGCCGCTGCAGACCCGACCGACAGCTTGTCCTCGTCGGTCTTGGCGCGCGGCTGCACCGCGATCGGCAGCAGCGGTTCGGGCATCGTCCACGGCTTGAGCACCAGCGGATCGGACTTGTCGGACAGCGTGTCGCCCGTCTCAGCCTCGGCTCAGCCTGCCGATCGCGCAGATGTCGCCGGCGACCACCGGCGGGCGCGGGCCGCTGCTGCTTGCCGAGCGGGAACGACAGCGTGCCGATGCGTTCGTCCTCGTCGTGGTCGGCGTGGCCGGCCATCGACGACCGGAATCGGCGTGAGTGCCGTCGAGGAACCCCCGAAGAACGACGAGAAATGGCCCGACACGTGCACTGTCGCGTCGGGCCTGATGGTCCCGGAGAACACCCGGACCAGGCTGACCCTGCCGACGTACGGATCCGACGTCGTCTTGACCACCTCGGCGAGCAGCGGTCCGTGCTGGATCGCAGGCGAGCCCGTTCGCGGGCCTTGCCCTGCGGCGTGAAGACCTCGGGCAGCTGGTGTTCCGGGGGCGACGGAAACGCGCTGGTGATGATCTCCAGCAGTTCGAGCGTGCCGACGCCGGTGCCGCTGCATGCCGGGATCACCGGGAAGAACGGACGCGCGGGCGACGGCCTTCTCCAGGTCGTCGATCAGCACGGACTGGTCGATCTCCTCGCCGCCGAGGTAGCGCTCCATCAGCGTCTCGTCCTCGGACTCCTCGATGATTCCCTCGATCAGCGTGCCGCGCAGTTCCTCGATCGCGATCGGAGTACGACGCGTCCGGTGCGTGGGTCGTGGTGCGCTTGCCGCCGGAGTACTCGTAGTGCGTCTGCGGACAGCAGCCCGATCAGGCCGGTGCACGGGGTGTCGGCGGCGCAGATACAGCGGAAGCACCTTGTCGCCGAACGCCTGCTGTGCCGCCGCGAGGGCGCTCTCGTAGTTGGCGCGCGCGTGGTCGAGCTTGGTGATCACCACGGCGCGCGGCATGCCGACCTGAGCGCACTCCAGCCACAGCGACTTGGTCGGGTCGTCGACACCTTCGTTGGCGGCGATCACGAACAGCGCACAGTCTGCGGCCCTCAGCCCGGCCCGCAGCTCGCCCACGAAGTCGGCATAGCCGGGCGTGTCGATCAAGTTGACCTTGATCCCGTCGTGCTCGAGCGACGCGAGCGCGAGACCGACCGATCGCTGCTGGGCGATCTCCGCCTCGTCGCTGTCGCAGACCGTGGTGCCGTCGACCACGGAGCCCTGTCTGGTGAGAACCCCGGCGGCGACCAGGAGGGCCTCGACGAGTGTGGTCTTGCCGCCACCCGATGGGCCCACCAGCACCACGTTGCGGATGGCGGCCGGACTGTCCGCGGTGGGGGCGGCTCCGGCGCCCTGGGAAGTTGTCGTCTTGTCGGCCATGACGTTCCCTCCCGTCGGCAGAGCCGACAATGTGACCATCGGACGGCCACTCTGCGTGCTGTTAATCCACAATTCCCCGAACCGACACCGAGCACAAGGGATTCGATGAGTTTCGCGGGCGGCAGTCGGTCAGTATTCGGCATGACCAGCAGTCACGCGCAGACGGTCTGCGCGTGTCGCTGGACGGCGTACGCGGCAGGCCCGAACCAGTCCGCCGACCTGCCGTTCGGCGAGGGTGTCGACGGCCGGCTGCACACCTGGATGTTCGACCACGCCGACGACAACCGACGACGAGATCGACGCGATCGTCACCTGCGGGCGCCTACATCATGGGCCGCAACATGTTCGGGCCCGGCCGCGGCGAGTGGGATCTCGACTGGACAGGGATGGTGGGGACCCGAGCCGCCATACCACGCGCCGGTGTTCGTGCTGACCACCATCGCGGGAGCCGCTGGAGATGGCGGCGGCACGACGTTCGCTTCATGCCTCGACGGACCCGAGTACCGTCGCTGGCGCAGGCCGAGGCGGGCTGCGCCTGCACCGGGCTGACGCTCGACATCGCACCGTCCCGCCGCGGCACGCGGTGCACGTGACCTGCGCCCAGCTCGAAGGTAGCGATCCCTACGCTGGGTTCATGCGCCGTCCGTCGGGATGCGCATTACCGCGCTTGCTTGCAGCGGTGGTTACGGACCGCCGTGGTGAGCTCGTGTGGGGAATCCTCACCGACCCCGGACGCGCAGGCGCCCAAGCACAACCGCGGCAGACGTCACGTTCGCCCAGAAGATGATTCCGCATCATCAGCAGGCACTCGACATGGCGGCGATGGTGCCGTCCGCGCACCACCAACCGCGAACTCATCGTCATGGCCAAACACATTGCGCTGGATCAGCAGGCGCAGATCGACACGTTGCAGGACTGCTCCAGCAGTGGGGCGAACCGGCTGCCCCGGATCACATGGGACACGACGGGATGGGCATGGACGGCATGGTCGACGCGGCCACGATGGACAGGCTGCCCACGCTGACGGGCACCGCGTTCGATGAGCTGTGGCTGAGATCGATGATCACTCACCATCAGGGTGCGGTCGCGATGGCAGAGCCGGAAATCGCGCGGGGCGAGAATCCGACGGCCGTGAAGATGGCCAAGGTCATCGTCGACTGGCAGCAGCTGGAGATCGGCCGAATGCACGCCATGTTGGGCCAGCGGAGTGACCTTGCGCCTACCCGCCGGGTAATCGACACGCAGTCGGCGCTGCCGCGCGAGGGTTGGAGCCATGACAACTTATGACGACCTCGCGCAGCGCTACATCGACACCTGGAACGAGACCGATCCGAGCGCCCGCCGCGCCGCCGTGGATCAGCTCTACACCGAGGACGCCCGCTACATCGACCCGATGGCCGTCGCCGACGGCCGCGAGGCGATCGCGTCGATGATCGGCGCGGTGCAGCAGCAGTTCCCAGGCTTCAGGTTCCGGCTGGCCGGGCCGGTCGACGGGCACCACAACCAGGCCCGGTTCGGCTGGGAGCTCGGGCCCGGCGGGGCACCCGGCACCGATCGTGGGCTTCGACGTCGCCGTCGGCGATGACTCAGGCCGCATCCAGACCGTGCTCGGGCTTCCTCGACAAGGTCCCTGCGCCGGCCTGAGCGCACTCACGCGTCGCCAGGACGACCAGCGCTGCACCTCGACCGTGACGACGGGCCCGTCGAGCGCAATTCCGTTGGTACTGAACGTATTTCCTGCGCAGCAGGGCGTAGCCGGCGGCCATCTCCTCGCCGCTGTAGTGGACCGCCGCTACGCCGTCTGCGCGCACCCACCACAACTGCGACCAGTCGTCGTCGTAGTGGTCGACGAGCATGCTCACCTGCGGATTGGCCCTCGATGTTCGCCAACCGGCGAAGTCGTTGCGTGGTCTTACGTTTGGCGTCGACGGCGGTGTAGACCACGTCGCCGTGGACCGCGAACACGACGGGGACCAGATGCGGCGCTGCCGTCGGCCCCAACCGTGGCAAGCATCGCCACGGGCGATTCCGCGAACATGGCGCGACGGCGTCGTTGTCGGCCATTGGTCCAGACTATTCCCGGCGCGCTAGTCCCCATGCACGCTCGGGTGGTGTCGAGGGCCTCTGGCATGTGGGCTCGCGGTGGCGCGACAGCAGTGCGTAGAACGTCCGCTGTTCCTCGCGGGTCAGCGGGTCTGAGGACCCGTTGCTCGACTCCGGATGAGAAGGTGCTCGACCTCCTTCGAGGTCGGGCCCTGCCCGCTGCGGTCAGCGAGACGGTGTGGCGGCGACGATCCTGCGGCGACCGGCGCCGCTGCACCAGATCGTCGGCCTCCAACTCGTTCGAGCAGCGCGACGACATTGGTGGGGTCCATCCCCAGCGTCGCGCGGCAGGTCGGACTGGTTCTGTTCGCCGAGATCGCGCAGCAGGGTCAGCGCGATGACGTGGCGGCGCGCGCAGGCCGAATGCCGGCGAGTTCGGCCTCGGCCTCGGTCTGCATCCGGCGGGCGAGGTGGACGAGCAGCGGTGCCGACAGGTGCTCCGCGGGCCGGACCAACGGGCAGGTCATCCACCTGTCCAGGCTACTGGAATAAACAAACAGTCAGTCTGGTATAGATAGTTTGGCATTACACAAACTATCTATGGAGGACTAGAGATGGCCCACCTGCTTCACATCGACTCGTCCGTGCAGGGCGATCGGTCCGTCAGCCGGCGTCTGACCGCCCGCGCCGCCGACGCGCTGGCGCGCGCACGCATCCCGGCGGCACGGTCACCTACCGCGACCTCGCCGTGAACCCGATTCCGCACCTCGACGCCGCGACAGGAACGGCCCGACTGCGTGCCCGCCGACCAGCGCACGCCGGCGCAGGAGGCGTCGTTCGCGCTCAGCGTCGCGTTGGTCGACGAGATCAAGAACGCCGACACGGTGTCTGCTGGGCCTGCCGCTGTACAACTTCCGGCCCGCCGAGCACCGTCAAGGCCTGGGTGGACCACATCGTCGCGCCGGGCCTGTCGATCGACGCCGAAACCGGCGGCGGACTGTTGGGCGGCCACCGACTTCATCGTGCTCACCAGCCGCGGCGGCGGATACGGGCCCGGCACTCCCGAGAAGGATGGGATCACAACGAGACCTGGCTGCCGCACGCTGGTTTCGCTGACCGGGCTGCAGCCGCGCTTCATCACCGCCGAGCTGACGATGGCGGATGTGAACCCGGCGATGGCCGACCTCAGACCGCTCGCCGCCGACAGCCTCAGCCGCAGCTGGCCGCGATCGACCAGTCTGTGGACGGCCGAACGGAGGCACTCGCATAGCTCTCAACAACCGAAGCCACACCCGCTGATGGTCGAAGCACGGCACGGCATGCCAGAGCCGGTCGATCAATCTGTCCCGCCACAGCGATGCGGTGGCGGAGTGCGCAGCAACCGCTGACACCTGGGCCGGCGAACGTCACGCCGAGCAAAGCGTGCCCGCGTCGAAAGTCAACCATCAGGCCGCCCTGTGTAGCCGCGTCGGCATAGAACGTGATGTGGTGGCCCCATTTTGCAGCCGCAGCGTCCACCGGTTGACCGGCTGCCTGCCGCCGTGTGGCCTGGTACTTGCCCTGGTGGGTCGCAGCGCGCGATGGTTCGCGTCACCCATCGCATACAGCCGCCGTCGGGCAGGCCGCGCGCACTCGGCAGGTGACGTCGACGTCTGCAGAGCCACGACCCCGGCGTCAAACCCACTGTCTGCAAACCGACGCGTCGGCTTCGTCAGGCGCGGAGCCTGCCGGTGGCCAGCGCCACCCGGCGGTCTGCGCAATTCGGTGCATCTGGTGTTCCGACCCGCACATTCACACTGGCGGAGGCCTGCGCGGACAGCTCCCAACGAAGGGCTCCATCCCGCGGCAGCAGGCCTGAGCGGCGGGCAAGCAGGTGACCTGAGCCCAAACCCCGTCAGGCGGCCATTTCGATCGCGACACCACCGCCGCCGACGACGGTCAACCGGGCGTAAAACCAGAACTGCTGTCAGTCGCCCTGCGGTTCGTCCAGGCCGCGCCTGGCGATACCGGGCCGGCGCCGATCACGATGACGTCGTAGGTGTCGGCCACTTCGGATTCCTTTCCTCTGACAACCTGAAGGTCGTGGATCGCGGCGATAGCTCGGCGCATGGCGGGGTCGGCGTAGACGTCGGAGCTGTCCGCGAACTCGCCGCATTCGTCGCGATCGTCGAGGAGGGCGGGTCTCGGCGGCCTCACGCCGCCTGCATATCAGCTCAACCCGCGCTGTCGCAGACCGTCGAACAACCTCGAACGTGAGCTGGCCGTCAAGCTGTTGGTGCGCAGCAGCACCGGCGTGCAGCCGACCGAGGCGGGCATCACGTTGCTGGCGGAGGCGCGCGCGGTGCTCGCGCGCCGCGACCAGGCGCTGCGCGACGATGGCCGAGCTGACCACAGATGGCGACAGCGTCATCCGGCTGGGCATTCCGCTGGAGCTCGACCCGGATGTGCTTCCGCGGGCGCTTGGCCCGCTTCACCGCGAAATTCCCTGAGACACGGGTGGTTCCGCGCCAACTGTCCACGGCGGCACAGTTCGCGGCGCTGCGTGATGACACGCTCGACATCGGACTCGTGCGCGAACGCCCGGCAGGTCCGAGTTCGACGCGATGCTGGTGTCCCGGGAGAACCTCCGGCGTTCTGATCGCATCCGACTTGGCCGGCGAGCCTCATCGGTCCTGACGGCGTTCAGCTGGATCGCCCTGCGCAGGTTGAAGTGGGTCGGCTTTCCGCGCGCAGGCAGTCCGGCCTGGTTCGACGAACTGACGTCGATCCTGCGCAGCCATGGAATCGACGTCGGTCCGCCGCGTGCCGGAGGACCTTGAGCTCATCGTCGCGATGAAGTTCGCGTCGGTCAGCTCCGGCAACGCGTTCGCTCTGGCCCCGCCGCGCCAGCTTCGACCAGCTGCCCGATGCCGTCGCCTGGGCGCCGTTGGTCAGGCAACCCGCTGGTGCGCAGAACCTGGGCGGTTCTGGCCGGCCAGTTCCCGCCGGCGCGATGTCGGACACTTCATCACCACGTTCGACAGCCCCGACGACGGCTAGGGCTACGGCGCGATGGCGAGCTGACCGCCGGTGGCGTGCAGGATCGCACCGTTGATGTAGCTGGCGTCCGGAGAGGCCAGAAACGTTACCGCGCGGGCGATTTCGTCGGGATCGGCGACGCGGCCCAGCGCCGTGGTGGTGGCGAGCCCGTCGGTGAGCCCCGGCGTGACCGCGGTGCCCGGCGTCTCGGTCGGCCCGGCCGACACCGTGTTCACCCGCACGCCCGAGCGGCCGAACTCGTCGGCCCACACACGGGTGAGCAGCTCCACGCCGGCCTTGGTGGCGCCGTAGATGCCCGCCTGGCGCGCAGGCGTCGACGCCGCCACCGTGCTGATGTTGACGACGGCGCCGTGGCCCCGCTCGGCCATGCCCGGCACGAGTTTCTGCACCAGGATGTAGGGCGCACGCAGGTTCAGGTTCACGTGCTCGTCGAAGAACGCGTCGTCGGTGTCGGCCGTCGCCCCGAACCGGTAGACGCCCGCGTTGTTGATCAGGATGTCGACCAGGGCCCGCCTCGTCGGCCAGCCGGCGCACCTCGTCGGCCCTCGACAAGTCGGCGGCCACGAAACGCGCCTTCCCGCCGCCGTTTTCGATCGCCTGCACCGTCTCGGCACCCCGTTCGGGGCTGCGCCCGTGCACCACGACCTCGGCGCCGAGTGTGGCCAGCTGCTGCGCGATCGCCCTGCCGATGCCCGACGTCGCCCCGGTGACCAGTGCGGTTGAACCCTCGAGTGTTGTTGCCATACCTCAGTAAATCGCAGTCCGGGCACGCGTCTTCCGGTTCGGCGATGCACAAAATTTATGACTGCTATCGGCCGCGGATATCGCCGACCGCAATAGCCGCGCGCCTGCGCGCGTTCTGACCAACATGACCAAGAACATCCGCGTCGGCGTCCAGCTATGGCCCGGCGGTACACCCGACTACCGGACCTGGCGCGAAGCGGTGCTGACCGCCGAGGAACTCGGCGCCGACGCCATCTTCGGCTACGACCACTTCCACAAGCCGTTCACCGAGCCGTCCGGAGGGACGGCCTGCCGCTGCTGCTGCCCGAGCAGCTCGACGTCAACAACTTCGAAGGCTGGACCGCGCTGGCGTCCTGGGCTGAGATCACCAGCCACGCCGAGCTCGGGCCTGCTGGTGACCGGGCATCGGCTACCGCAATCCCGACCTGCTGGCCGACATGGCCCGCACCGTGGACCACATCAGCGGCGGCAGGCTGATCCTCGGCCTGGGTCCGGGCTGGTACGAAAGGATTACACCGTCTACGGATACGACTTCGGCACGGTCAAGTCCCGGATGGACCTGTTCGAGGACAGCCTCGCGCGCATCGAGAACCGGCTCACGCAGTTGGTCCCGTCGCCGGTGCGCCAGATTCCGATCCTGATCGGCGGCATGGGCGTCAAGCGGACCCTGCCGATCGTCGCCAAGCACGCCGACATCTGGCACACCTTCGCCAGCGTGCGCCGAGTATCCGCCGCAAGAACGCGATGCTCAAGGACCTGCGCGGCCGAAGCGGGCCGCGACGAGAAGCGGATCGAGCGCGCGGTGCACTGGACCGGGCGGGAGAACGCCGACGCGTTCGTCGACCGAGGGCGTCACCTTGTTCACCACAGAGATCCACCCGACCGACGATGGCTACGACTTCGGCGAGCTGAAGGACATGCTGGCCTGGCGGGACCGGCAGCGCTAACGGTGTCCGCTATGCCAGTGCGCGGCTGCGGCGCGACGCTGATCGGTCGGTACGGGTGCGCGTCACGCTGATCTCCGGGCCCTTGGTCTGTCGCGGCTGGTACGTGCGGGGCTTGATATCGTCTCGGCGCCGGGTGTCTCCGGCGCGGCGAGGCCGTCTCCGGCGGTGGCGGTGGCGGTGCTCCGGCGGTGGCGAGGCGGTGGCGTCGCGGCGGTGCGCGGTGAGCGGCGGTGGCGGTGCCTCGCTGCTCGCCACCTGAGCCGGCGCGGCGCTGGTCGGTGCGGTCGGGGTCACCGACGACGTCACGTCGTCGACGGTGCCGCCCTGGCCGCGGAACACCAGCAGCACGCCCGACACCACGATCGCGGCCACGGCGGCGGACGCCGCGATGATCGCGGTGAGCGCCTGCCTGGTGCGATACCACGGCGTCGGCGCCGGCTTGAAACTCCAGGTGTTGACGTTGAACGCGTCGAAGTGGCCCGGTGTCTCGTCATCGGGATCCGGTCTGGTTATCCCAGAAGTTGTCGTCCGGTTCGTCCCACAGGATCGTCGCCCGGGTCGTTCGGCGGGTGATCGAGTTCCTCCGCCGGCTCGACCTCGAGGACCTGCGTCATGGCTGGTCAACCCGTCCACATCGGCCGGGTCATCCCAGAGGTAGTCGAAGTCCCCCGAGGCTTCGCGTTCAGCCACACAGTGATGCTAGCGCCCGTACCAGGGCAAATGCGCGTCCGACCGCAAACCGGACCGAGTGATGAGAACTCGCACCGGCACCGCCGCCGCCACGGTAGGGTTCGGTCGCCCCGTTGGATTCATTCACCGCGGCGACCCGGCGCCGTAACCGCTGCGCCACCGCGCCGCCTCCTACCCATCGGAAGGTTCGGCAATGAACAAGTCTCTGCTGGCAGTCTCCGCCGCGTCCGCGCTCGTCCTCGCGGGCCTGATCGCGTGCGCCCCGCCCCAGAAGGACAACACGGGCGGCGAGACGTCCTCCGGCGTCAAGGTCAGCGAGGCGAACGTCCGCCGCGGACTTCGGCGGGATGGACGCCCTCGTCGAGGCGGCCAAGAAGGAGGGCGAGCTCAATGTGATTGCCCTGCCGCCGGATTGGGCCAACTACGGCGCCATCATCAAGGCGTTCTCCGACAAGTACGGCATCAAGGTCAACTCGGCGCAGCCCGACGCCGCCAGCCAGGACGAGATCAACGCCGCCAACCAGCAGAAGGGCAAGAGCACCGCGCCCGACGTGTTCGATCTGGGCCAGTCGGTGGCGCTGGCCAACACGTCGATGTTCGCGCCGTACAAGGTCGCGACGTTCGACGACATCCCCGCGGCGTTCAAGGACCCCAACGGCACCTGGGTCAACGACTACGGCGGCTACATGTCGATCGGCTTCGACACCGCCAAGGTGCCGCCGGTCACGAGCGTCAACGATCTGCTCAAGCCCGGAGTACAAGGGCAAGGTCGCGCTGAACGGCGACCCGACGCAGGCGGGCGCGGCGTTCTCCGGGCGTGCTGATGGTCGCGCTGTCCCAGGGCGGGTCGGTCGACGACATCGCGCCCGGCGTCGAGTTCTTCCGCAAGCTCAAGGAGGCGGGCAACTTCCTGCCGGTCGACCCGACTCCGGCGACCATCGAGTCCGGTCAGACGCCGGTGGTGATCGACTGGAACTACCTGAACGCCGACCGAGACCACGAAGCTGCCGACCTGGCAGGTCGTCGTTCCGCCGAACGCGCCGTCGCCGGCTACTACTACCAGGCGATCAACAAGGACGCCCCGCATCCGGCGGCGGCGCGGCTGTGGCAGGAGTTCCTCTACAGCGACGAGGGCCAGAACCTGTTCGCCGCGGGCGGCGTCCGGCCGGTGCGCGCCGACCAGATGCTGCAGGCGGGCACGATCGACAAGGCGGTGGTGACCAAGATCCCGGTCATCGACGGCCCTGTCACCGTTCCGAGCTCCGGACCAGACCGACGAAGGCCACCAAGTACCTGGCGGACAACTGGGCCAAGGCGATCGGCTGACGTGCGTGCCGCAGCTTCGTGACGCGCTACCGCTGCTGCCGTTCCTCGGCCGTTGTGGTGATCTTTCTGATCATCCCGACCGTGACGGTGATCGTCAGTTCGGTCTACGCCGACGGCGTGTTCTCGTTCGCTCGGATCCAGGCGCTGTTCTCCGACACCGCGCTGAGCGCGCTGGTCAAGAGCGTGCTGCTCTCGGGCAGCACCGCGCTCATCGGGGCGGTCCTCGGCGCGGTGCTGGCGTGGCTGATCGTGAGCAGCCCGCCCGACCTCGATGGTGCGCCGCGCGGTGATCTCGCTGTGCAGTGTGCTGGCCCAGTTCGGCGGCGTCGCACTGGCATTCGCGTTCCTGGCCACCGTCGGGCTCAACGGCGTGCTGACCTTGTGGGTGCAGCAGGTCTTCGGCTGGAACCTCGCCGGCTCCGGGCTGGCTGTACAGCCTCGACCGGCCTGATCCTGGTCTACACGTACTTCCAGATCCCGTTGATGGTGATCGTGTTCGTGCCCGCGCTCGAAGGACTGCGCGATCAGTGGCGCGAGGCGGCGGTCAGCCTCGGGGCGTCGACGTGGCGCTACTGGCGCGAAGTCGCGGTCCCGCTGCTGACGCCCGCGTTTCTCGGGTCGGCACTTCTGTTGTTCGCCAACGCTTTTGCGGCGTACGCGACGGCGGCCGCGCTGGTCAGCCAGGGCAGCCCGATCGTGCCGCTGCTGATCCGGTCGGCGCTCACCAGCGAGGTGGTGCTCGGCCAGTCCGGGTTCGCCTACGCGCTGGCGCTCGAGATGATCGTCGTCGTCGCCGTCGTGATGGTGGCCTATAACGCACTGGTGCAAACGGACGGCGAGGTGGCTGCGGTGAGGCGCACCACGCTGGGCGGCAAGGTCTTTCGCGCGGCGCTGTGGGTGGCGCTTCGGGCTGTTCTTCCTGTTCCCGCTGTACGCGATGGCCGACTTCTCCACCCGCAACCTGATCGCAGGCGGGCGCACCCTGCAGGCGTGGCAGAACCTGGTCGCCGACGAAGCGCTGTATCAGTCGATCGTGATCTCGCTGCTGCTGGCGGTTTTCACGGTGGTGGCGATGCTGCTGGTGTCTGGTGCCGACGATGATCTGGGTGCGGCTGCGCACGCCGTGGGCCAAGGGCATGGTGGAGTTCCTGTGCCTGCTTCCGCTGACCATCCCGGCCCTGGTGATCGTGGTCGGGCTGCGCAACGTGTATCTGTGGGTGACGTACTTCCTCGGTGAATCCGCGTTGACGCTGACGTTCGTGTACGTCGTGCTGGTGTTGCCGTTCGCGTACCGGGCGATCGATGCCGCGCTCGCGTCCATCGACCTGAAGACGCTCGCCGAGGCGGCACGCTCGCTCGGCGCAGGCTGGGCGACGACGATCCTGCGGGTCGTGGTGCCCAACATCTGGTCCGGAATCCTGTCGGCCGCCTTCATTTCCATCGCTGTGGTGCTGGGCGAGTACACGATCGCATCGCTGTCCGGATATCAGACGCTGCAGGTGCAGATCGTCCAGATCGGCAAGACCGACGGCCCGACGTCGGTGGCCGCGTCGCTGGCCGTGCTGCTGTTCGGCTTCGTCCTGCTGCTCGTCCTGTCGCTGGTGACCCGCGGCGCGCCGCCGCGGCATCCCGGCCCTCGACGCCACCGCACCCACACCCACGGGAGTCCCTGAATGACAAACGGAGTCGCCGTCGAACTCAACGACCTGACGCGGGTCTACGGCAGCGTGAAGGCGCTCGACGGCCTCGACCCTGCACATGGAGCCCGGCGAGCTCGTCGCGCTGCTCGGCCCGTCCGGCTGCGGAAAGACCACCGCGCTGCGGATCCTCGCAGGCCTCGACGAAGCCACGTCGGGCACCGTGTCGGTGGGCGGCCAGGACGTCAGCAATGTGCCCGCCAACAAACGCGATATGGGCATGGTGTTCCAGGCCTACAGCCTGTTTCCTCATCTGACCGTGCTCGACAACGTGGCGTTCGGGCTGAAGATGCGCGGTAAACCCAAGAGCGAGCGCACTTCTCGGGCCGCCGACATGCTGGACTTGGTCGGCCTGTCGGCGCATAAACACAAGTACGCCAGCGAGCTGTCGGGCGGCCAGCAGCAGCGGGTCGCGCTGGCCAGGGCGCTCGCGATCCAGCCGCGGGTGCTGCTTCTGGACGAGCCGCTCTCGGCACTGGACGCCAAGGTGCGCACACAGCTGCGCGACGAGATCCGGCGCGTCCAGCTCGAAGTCGGCACGACGACGCTGTTCGTCACCCATGACCAGGAGGAGGCGCTGGCCGTCGCCGACCGGGTCGGCGTGATGAGCCAGGGCAAGCTCGAGCAGCTGGCGGCGCCCGCCGATCTCTACGCCAACCCGGCGACGCCGTTCGTCGCCGAGTTCGTCGGCCTGAACAACAAAGTGCCTGCGGAGGTTTCGGGCGGCCAGGCGCATCTGCTCGGCACCTCGGTGCCTGACGCTGGAGGGTTCCATCGCCGCGGCCAGGGCCTGGCGATGGTGCGACCGGAGTCGGTCACCGTCGCCGCCGACCCGGCTGGCACGTCGACGGTCAGCTCGGTGGCGTTCCTCGGACCGATCTCGCGGGTGTACGCCACCCTGGCGGACGGTTCGGTGATCAGCGCGCAGATGGCCAGCTCGCGGGCCGAGGCGTTCACGCCGGGAGCATCCGGTTACCGTCGGGGTCGAACCGACCGGCGTGCTAGTCGTGAAGCGGTGACGCCGCCTGACCATCCGCGGTCGCGCGCCAGCAGGTCCGCGGTCGTCTCGCGGCGCACGAGTTCGCGTGACCTTGTCCCTGCCGGACCGCGACGATCGGCGGCCTGCCCACCATGTTGTAGTTCGACGCCATGCTGTGCTGGTAGGCGCCCGGTGACCGCCACGGCCAGCAGGTCACCGGGATGGATGTCGGCGGGCAGTTCAACGTCGCGGGCGATCTCGTCGCCCGATTCGCAGTGACGTCCCGCGACCGTGACGACGTTCGTCGGGCCAAGCGAGTGGCGGTTGGCCAGCGCCACAGTGTATTTCGCGCCGTACAGCGCGACGCGCGGGTTGTCGGACATGCCGCCGTCCACCGCGACGAACGTGCGACCGCCCGGCTGAGACTTCACCGACGCCACCCGGTACAGCGTCACCCCGGCACGGGCGCTGATCGCGCGGCCGGGCTCGATCACGATCCGGGGTCGAGGGAACCGCTCCGAGGCGCACGCCCAGTCGAGCGCATCGTCGATGACGTCGGCGAGCTCGGCCAGATTCGAGTTCGGGATCGCCTGCTGACGTAAGGGCATGCCGTGTCCGCCGCCGATGTTGAGTTCGTGCAGGATCGACGCCGTGCGTGGCCCGGATGTCGGCCATGGCGGCGATCATCCTGCCGGATGGCCTCGCCGTACAGCGTCGCGTCGGTGATCTGCGATCCGATGTGACAGTGCAAGCCGACCAGTTCCAGAGGTGGCTGGTGCAGGATGCGTTGCACGGCCGCGGCGGCGCGACCGCCTGCGAGGGTGAAGCCGAACTTCTGGTCGTTGACACCGGTCGTCACCGCGGCGTGGCCGTGGATGTCGATGCCCGGCGTGTCACCCTGATCAGTACACGTTGCGGCCGCCGCGCCTCGCAGGCCAGATAGGCGATCTCCATCGAGCGAGTCGACGACGATGCGGCCTGACGCCGACCGCCGCGGCGTCGTTGAGCTCATCGACGGATTTGCGCGTTGCCGTGCATGCATGATGCGGGCCGGATCGACGCCGCCCGCGAGCGCGGTCGCCAGCTCACCGCCGGAGCTGACGTCGACGCCTGCACCCTCCTCGCGCAACCCAGCGCGCGACGGTCGTCGTCAGCAACGACTTTGCGGCATAGACGGATTTCGACGTTCGCGCAGCGTCGGCGCGGTAACGCGTGCAGCCGGTCGCCGAAAGTCGGTTTCGTCGAGAACGTATGCCGGTGTGCGGAACTCGTCGGCGATGTCCGTCAGCGACACATCTCCCACGCAGAGGCGACCCAGGTCGTCGACGGCGGTCGGTCAACGGCCAGATCGCCGGGTCTATTCGGGTCGCGGCGGCGTGGTGCAAGGACGGCAGATAGTCCAGCAATGTCATAAGGCCACCGTGCGCCTGCCATGGCCGTGATGAGCACGGGTCTTGACGGCGTCTTGACGGCGCATGCGGTCGAATACTTGATGCGGTGCGGTCGAAGACGGCTCACATCCTTGATCGGGCTCGATCCCGAGGTCGCGATAGGTGACCAGCGCGACAAACGGCACGTTGCGGGCGGCGAAGCGTTTGGCGGCGACGTCTCCGCGGTCCACCATCGGGATCACGCCGGTGACGACGGCGCCGACGGCCGTCACGCGCTCGATAGGCCTTCTCGGTGGAGCCGCCGGTGCTGATCACGTCGTCGACGAGCAGCACGCGTGTCCCCGGTTCGAGGCGGGTGCCTTCGATCCACTGCTCGCGGCCGCGTGCCTTCTGCTCCTTGCGCACCGAGAACCAGGCCTTGCCGGTGACCATCGCGACGCCGTGCGCCAGCGGGTCCGCGCCCATGGTGAGGCCGCCGACGGCGTCGAACTCGATCCCGTGCCGGGCGGCGAGGTCGGCGACCGCGCGGCTGACGATCTCCAGGCGCTCTCCGGTGTCGACCGCGAACTTGCCGTCGATGTAGTCGTGGCTGAGCTGGCCGCTGGCCAGCTTGAACGGTTCCTCGCGACGCTCGTAACCGCGGGTGCGGATGAGATCGAAGGCGGCTTGCCAGGTGTCCGGTCGGTCGGTTAACAGACATATCGAGGATGGTATTTCAGGCCTGGCGCGCGCGATGCGTCAACTCGACCGTGGCCGAACGCAATTCGTCGATCGAGTCGATCGGGTGTGGCGTAACCGATCCGGGTGTAGGCCACGCCGCGCGGCGTGACGACCCTCAGGTCGAGTCCGTACCGGTCGGCGCCGGTGCAGGTGGCCGCGGTGGTGTCGGGATATCCGCCGAGCGCCTGCGCCATCGCGACGAGGGCGTCGGCGTGGTCGCCGTTGAGATGAGCGATCGCCCCGTCCGATCGCGGCGAAACCGGGTCTGGTTCGGCGGCGGCGTACGCCTCGCCGGTCGCCGAATCCATCCGCCCGTACCCGCCGACCCAGCGCACCCGCCGCACCTGCAAGCACCCACAGCGAGAAGTCGCTGTAGTCGATGTAGTACTTCGCCGCGGCGACGGCGGACAGGTGCGCATCGCGGGCGGCCGCACGTTCGTTCGCCGGTGGGTTCCTCGACGACGCCTGCCAGTGTGACGCGGCCGCTGGCCAGCGGATCGGCATCGCGCTGCGGCGCCACGATCGCGATGCTGGCGCGCGGGTCGGCGGCGAGGTTGCGGCCGTGCTCGGCCAGATTGGACACGCACAGCACCGGCGCACCGCCGAGCAGTCCGTAGGTGACGAACGACGCCCACGGATCGCCGTCGGTGGTCAGCGTCGCCAGCGTGCCGGTATTGGTCGACGCGGCGATCGTGCGGGCTTCCTCGGCGGCCGACGGGCGAATGGAATTGGCGATAGCGGTAAGCGGGGGAGGGACCGACGGGGCATCGCCCGGGTCGCCGTGATCACGGGACGCCACGTCGGCACGATACCGAACATACCTGCATGATTGCCGGGCGCACAACAGTAAATCGACGGATGCGTCGTGAATAGTCGTCAATTGCTAGCAACGTCAATCGGGCGACGCATTGATGCGAAGTTGACGCGAAGATGCGATAATCACAGCATACTTAGGTGTCTGCGCGGAGCAACTGTTTTCTGGGAAGAGTGGGCGTCGTGGCGCAGCGGGTCTGTGCGTTTGCATCGCATGCGCCGGGTTGCGTTGCTGCAGGTCTGCTGATCGGCGGCGGATCGCGTCAGCCGATTCCGGATCTCGGACTTGGCGGACTTGGCATTGGTCACGAGAAGGATAACGACAGACAAGCCACGCAACGACGCGGATCGGACGCCGGTCAGTCCCCCATAGTCCGAATCGGTGCCCGCGAAGATCGCGGGAGGATCTGGAGGTCGGACCGGGCGGAATTCGGATCAGCCGTCAACCGGGATTCCGCGGTGGCCTTGATATCAGTCCCGACGGTCCCCGACTCACGATCGATGAGGCGTGGAATCAGCGGAGCGTTCAACCTCGGGCCAAGTGGTTCCCGTGACGTCCGGTCAGCTCGGTGCGGTCGGGTGCGCAGCGACGCGGGGAGCAAGCGGACGGAACTCAGTCCGTCCGACACTCGGGTCGAGTCGGAGCGGAGGTCGCCGCGTCGGGCGCAGCCCGATGAGCGTGGCGCGTCCGAAGGTCGCGCCGAGGCACCCGGGCATCGGCGGCCGCGATGGCCCAGCGGTTGACCATCTACATTCCTGTTCCGCGACTGCTAACGGGAACCGGCGCGCGCGACCGATCTTCGTTCACCACCGTGGTGATCTCCGCGCCGACCGGTTCGATAGCTGCGGGCGTACGGGCAGCCGCAGCCGCCTGAACCGACGCCGTCGCCGAGCTCCGCGCCGTCGGCACCAGCGAGGTACCGAACCGATGTCGAGGTCATCGACCTCGGGGAGGGCGGATCCGATTACGCCGAGCCGGTGACTCGCACCCGTCAGGCTCGCTGGTGATCGCGCCGCCGCCGGTTGCGCCGCCGCGCGCCCGTCAACCACCGGGCGCCCCGCCGGTCATTCCGCCGGTCGCTGCGACGCCGCCGGCCGGGGGACGTCCGGGTAGCCAGGTGCATGTGCCCAACTCGATCGTTGCCGGCGCTCCGCCCCGGATGCGTGGGCCTGCGCCCACCCCGCCGCCCGCGACTGGTGCCGTACCGGTCGGATACCGCCACCCGGCTCGGGTATCAGCGGTATCTGCGCACAGCCAGCGGCGACCGACATGGCCGTCGTCGCGTTGCCGGGGGTCGTAGGTCTGGTGCTCATGACGGCGCAGCGGAACCGTCATCGGCTACCGGCAAGCACGCGCGGGTCACATGCTGCGGCACACTGGCGCAGCGCGTTTCATGGCGTAACCGACGCCCTCGACGACGATGGTGGCATCAGCCGCCGAGTGCGGCGATCAGGTCCTTGATCCGGCTGGTCTCGTCTTCGGTGGCGGGTTCCTCCGCCTCGACGGCCTCGATGAGGTCCTTACGCAGACCCACGGCGGCCGCCTCCTGGTCGACAGCTTGGCGTGTCCGCGGGCGACGTACAGCCGCTGACCCAGCGTCGCGCCCGGCCCGTGCGCGGCGGTCTCCATCAGCTCGTCGTAGCGGTGCCGCACACCACTGAGCGCGACGATGACCGACGGTGTGACCCGGCTGCGGCCCGCCGCCTCCGACAGCGAGCCCTGGAGTTTGCGGAGCCCGGCGAGGATGATGCCGGCGCGGTGTGGGAACTCGGGATCGTGCGCGTCGGGAAGCGCGTCGATGGCGGCGGAGTACATGTGCATCGCCGCATCGGCCATACCAACGATTACTGGAGCTTCACCATCATTTGGCGTCGAATCAGCCACGGCTACTCGATTCTTTGTCGGACAAACAACGCCAGTGATGGCCAGATCGCCACGCTGACGGATCTAGGACGCCGAAACCGTAACCCGACTCGATTGCGGATTCAACCGGTGCCGAGCTGGAATCGATCTGTCAGCGGCGACGCGTCGTCGAGGTCGAGTTTGCGGGGCAACGGCACGCGGTAGCTGACGTCGTTGGCGGCGATTCAGTTTCGTCCGACATGGGTAGGTTTGAAGGCTGATGGACCACAGCATCGCGGAAGCCGCGGTACACGATCCGGCGGAAGGCAGCCACGTCGAGGACGGCGTGGTCGAACACCCCACCGCCGAGGACTTCGGGCACGCCCGCGCCCTGCCGGAGGATCGCACCTGGTTCAAGCGCGCGGTGTTCTACGAGGTGCTGGTGCGGGCGTTCTACGACTCCAACGCCGACGGCTCCGGCGACCTGCGCGGGCTGACCGAACAGCTCGACTACCTCAAGTGGCTTGGCGTCGACTGCCTCTGGCTGCCGCCGTTCTACGACTCGCCGCTGCGCGACGGCGGCTACGACATCCGCGACTTCTACAAGGTGCTGCCCGAGTTCGGCACCGTCGACGACTTCGTCGACCTGCTCGACGCGGCGCACCGCCGCGGCATCCGCGTCATCACCGACCTCGTCATGAACCACACGTCCGACGCGCACGCGTGGTTCCAGGAGTCGCGGCGCGATCCCGACGGGCCGTACGGCGACTACTACGTGTGGAGCGACACCGACGAGCAGTACGCCGACGCGCGAGTCATCTTCGTCGACACCGAGGAGTCGAACTGGACGTTCGACCCGGTGCGGCGGCAGTTCTACTGGCACCGGTTCTTCTCGCCACCAGCCCGACCTCAACTACGACAACCCGGCCGTGCAGGAGGCGATGCTCGACGTGCTGCGGTTCTGGCTCGACCTCGGCATCGACGGCTTCCGGCTGGACGCGGTGCCCTACCTGTTCGAGCGGGAGGGCACCAACTGCGAGAACCTGCCCGAGACGCACGCGTTCCTCAAGCACTGCCGCAAGGTCGATCGACGACGAGTATCCCGGCCGGGTGCTGCTGGCCGAGGCGAACCAGTGGCCGGCCGACGTCGTCGAGTACTTCGGCGATCCCGACACCGGCGGCGACGAGTGCCACATGGCGTTCCACTTCCCGCTGATGCCGCGCATTTTCATGGCGGTGCGCCGCGAGTCGCGGTTCCCGATCTCGGAGATCCTCGCGCAGACGCCGGACGATCCCGGACATGCGCGCAGTGGGGCATCTTCCTGCGCAACCACGACGAGCTGACGCTCGAGATGGTCACCGACGAAGAGCGCGACTACATGTACGCCGAGTACGCCAAGGACCCGCGGATGAAGGCCAACGTCGGCATCCGCCGGCGGCTGGCGCCGCTGCTGGAGAACGACCGCAACCAGATCGAGCTGTTCACCGCGCTGCTGTTGTCGCTGCCCGGCTCGCCGGTGCTGCTACTACGGCGACGAGATCGGCATGGGCGACATCATCTGGCTCGGCGACCGCGACGGCGTGCGCACCCCGATGCAGTGGACGCCGGACCGCAACGCCGGCTTCTCCACGGCCAACCCCGGCCGGCTGTACCTGCCGCCGAACCAGGACCCGATCTACGGCTACCAGTCGGTCAACGTCGAGGCGCAACGCGACAGCTTCGACGCTCGCTGCTGAACTGGACCCGGCACCATGCTCGCGGTGCGCGGCCGCCACGACGCGTTCGCGATCGGCACCTTCCGCGAGCTGGGCGGCTCGAACCCGTCGGTGCTCACCTATGTGCGCGAGATCGACGGCGAGCGACACCGTGCTGTGCGTGAACAACCTGTCGCGGTTCCCGCAGCCGATCGAGCTGAACCTGCAGCACTGGAACGGGTACACGCCCGTCGAGATGACCGGGTACGTTGAGTTCCCCGCATCGGCCAGCTGCCCTACCTGCTGACCCTGCCGGGTCACGGGTTCTACTGGTTCCAGCTGCGGGCGCCGGAGGAGAGCAGTCATGAACCTGCCGTTCGACGAATGGATACGTCCAGCAACGTTGGTATGCCGGACGCAACCGTGAGCTGTCGTCTGCGGAGCCCGCCGTCGTGGTTTCGCTGCGTGACGACCTCGACCTCGTGCTGCTCGACGTCGCCTACACCGACGGTCCGTCGGAGCGCTATCAGGTGATCGTGCGCTGGGACTGCCGGAGCCGCGGACGCGGCGACATCCAGCGGGAGCCCCATCGTCGAATTTCTCAGTATCGCGACCATCGGCGCCGACGACGACCGCACCGCCTACGACGCGCTGTACAACCCGGCGGACGCGAAATACCTGCTGTCGCTGGTCGATTCGTCGGCGACGGTCGGTCCCGATGACACGGTGCGCTTCGGCAAGGAACCCGGTGTCACGCTGCCGGTGGATGCCGCGCCGCGGGTGTCGAGCGCCGAGCAGAGCAACACCAGCGTGATCTTCGAAGAAGAGGCCGTGTTCAAGGTGTTCCGCCGGATCACCGCCCGGCACCAATCCGGACATCGAACTGAACCGGGTGCTGGCGCGGGCGGGCAACCCGCACGTGGCGCGGTTGCTCGGGTCCTACGAGACGACGCTCGACGGTGAGCCGTACGCGCTCGGCATGGTCACCGAGTTCGCCGCCAACTCCGCCGAGGGCTGGGACATGGCCACGGCCAGCACCCGCGACCTGTTCGCCGAGGGCGACCTGTACGCCGACGAGGTGGGCGGCGACTTCGCAGGCGAGGTCGTACCGGCTCGGCGAGGCCGTCGCGTCCGTGCACGCAACGCTCGGCCGACCAGCTCGGCACGTCGACCACCCTGTTCCCGACCGACACCGTGTTGGAGCGGCTGTCGGCCGCGGCCGCGTCGGTCCCCGAACTGCAGCAGTACGTGCCGCTGATCGAGGAGCGCTACCGCAAGCTGGCCGAGGAGACGATCACCGTCCAACGGATGCACGGCGACCTGCATCTCGGGCAGGTGCTGCGGACGCCGGAGGGTTGGCTGCTGATCGACTTCGAGGGTGAACCCGGACAGCCGCTCGATGAGCGACGCCGCCCGACTCCCGCTGCGGGATGTGGCGGGCGTGCTGCGGTCATTCGAGTACGCCGCCTACCAACGGCTGATGGAGCAGGGCCAGACTCTGGAGCGAGGACCGCGACCGCCAGCTGGCCGCACGGGCCCGCGAATGGGTGGACCGCAACGCCGCCGTCGTTCTGCGACGGGTACGCGGCGGTGTCCGGCGCCGACCCGCGCGACTCCCGGCATCTGCTCGAGGCCTACGAACTGGACAAGGCGGTGTACGAGGCCGCCTACGAGGCGCGGCACCGGCCGAGCTGGCTGCCGATCCCGCTGAAGTCGATCGCCGGATCGTCCGCTAGCCAGCTCCGACGCGCTCGCGGCTGAGGTCAGTCGGTCGGTACCCCATGGGTGCCTGGGATGCTTGCCGGTGTTGCGGCGCGGTGGTGGACGACGCGGGTCCGCGCCGGCAGTCCGCCATTTGATGAGTCCTGACGTCGGCCGGGGGCCATCGGGTCAGGTCGCAGAACTGACCACATCGGAAGTTGGCCATTGCTCCCCGTATCTCAGGCTCCGACCAGACGATGTCTCGCAGTTCGCTGAAGTACAAAGCCCGACTCGCGAATGTTAGCGGCGAGCAGGCATGGCTGACGTGGATTGTTGCGTGGTTGGGGCGGGGTTCGCCGGCTTGACGGCCGCGCTTGCGGCTCAAGCAGGCGGGCGAATCCGGTGGCGCTGTTGGAGGCCCGTGACCGGGTCGGCGGTCGCACGTTCACCGAGGTCAGCGACGACGGTGTCTGGATCGACCGCGGCGGCGCCTGGATCGGGCCGGGCCAGGACCGGATCTATGCGCTGATGACCGAGTTCGGCGTGCCGAGCTACAAGCAGTACAGTCGACGGCAAGGCGATGATGGTGCGTCGACGGCAAAGCAGCACCGCTACTCCGGCACCATTCCGTTGTCGATGAGCGCCGTGGGCGGTCGGCCAATCTCGGCGCTGTCTTTCTCGAGATTGGGCGCAGATGTGCAAGTCGATCCCGCTGGAAGCACCGTGGGAAGCCAAGAACGCCCAGAAGTGCGACCAGATCAGCCTGGCGAAGTGGCTGCAGCGACCATACGGTGTCCGAGGCCGCTCACGATCACTGCTCGAGACCGCCATCGCGGGCTGCTACACGTCGGCCGCGTCGGAGGTGTCGATGCTGTTCGTGGCTCTACCAGATGGCGTCGGGCGGCGGACCGGGGTTCGTGCTCGGAGTCAAGGACGCCTCCCAGGACTCGCGGATCGTCGGCGGCATGGGCGCGGTGTACCGGCCGATGGCTGCCGAGATCGGTGACTCGCTGCACCTGTCGCAGCCGGTACGGCGCATCGACCAGGACGCCGACGGCGTGACGGTGCGCTCCGACGACATGACCGTGCGGGCGCGCCGGGTCGTCGTCGCGGTGCCGATCGCGATCGCCAGCCAGATCTTGTACGAGCCGATGCTCCCGGTGGACCGGTCGTTCCTGCATCCAGCGCATGCCCAGTGGTGCGATCTACAAAGATCAACATCGTCTACGACGAGCCGTTCTGGCGCAGCGACGGGCTCTCCGGTCAGTCCGCCGCACCGGGATCGCCGCGCACGATCACCATCGACGCGTCCACCGACGCCCGCGCGCCCCGGAGTTATGTGCGTAATCGTCGAAGGTCCGATCGCGCGACAGATCGAGCGCAGCTCGACGAGGCCGAGCGACAGGCGAACGATTCTGGCCGAACTCGTCGGGCGATTCGGCGACAAGGCCGCATCGCCGGTGGACTACATCGAGCAATGCTGGACCACCGAGCGCTACTCCGGCGGCGGCATGCTCAGCCACGCCCCGCCGGGCGTGCTCACCGAGTTCGGACCGGCGCTGCGAGAGCCGTGCGGCCGCATCCATTGGGCCGGAACCGAGAGTTCGGCCGTCATGTGCGGCTGGGTCGACGGTGCGGTGCGCTCCGGTGAGCGTGCCGCATTCGAGGTGATGCAGCGCGAATTCGTCGGCGTGGCGTAACGGTCGGCCGCCTAACGCGGCACCAACTGGCATGATATTCACGCAGATTCAATCCACAAAGCAGAACACCATTGATGCGGTCGGCGGCCTGACGCGCTACGGCCTGGTCATCGTCATCCGCGCGCGTTCGGGGCTGCTGAAATTCACCAAGCTACGAGGCGCAGGGCATCCAACCGCTGGTGTCCGAAAGCGCGGTCATGAGCTGGCTGTACGACATCTTCTCGGTGTACACCTTCTCGGTACTGCTCGGCGTGTTCGAAGCTCGCCGCAGCTGTCTTGATCGCCGTCAAGCCGTGGTGGCCCAAGGTGTCGATTGTCGGCAGCGCGCTCGCTATCGCTGCTGTTCGTCGCGACCATCAGCTTCCTGTTCACCACGCCAGGCGCTTTCGACGAATCGGTGAGCATATCCCGCCCCGTCGCTGACCACTGGTTTCCTGTTCAAGGACGTGGCGCTTGCCTGGTATTTCGGTGTGGACGCTGGCCGACGCGCTGAGGGCAACCCGCAGCAGTCTCGCCGGTTCCCTCACGCAGGCTCACGCAACCTAGCGATGCGTCACTGGCGGGTGTGACGAAGCATCACCCGCTTTTAGGGGACACAGAGACGCACGCACCGCCCGTCGATACCGAAAGCACGCCGCCCACCCGGTTGACCGCGATCACGTGGGACCGGGTGGGCCTCAACGCTCCTGGCTGGCCACCGCGGTGATGTATCTCTGGGACATCACCATCAATGGGATGGGCAATCAGTTCTATGCCGCTGCGGCGCAGGCGGGTTCGACTGAACTGGGAAGCGTTGTTGTTCGGCTCGCT
>ERZ1370068.9085-contig-789_pt1 | contig 39518 bp, 71 predicted proteins | sample MGYA00561227_ERZ1370068 | MGnify/ENA primary metagenome ERZ1370068 (study PRJEB38410, sample SAMEA6850437) | metagenome | study: Metagenomic assessment of the ecological functions of the soil: analysis of the soil microbiota associated with the... | reverse complement strand
TTGTACTTCGTTCGGTTACGTATTGCTCTTCGACCCAGGCAAACAGCGTGAAAGCCGCCGTGAACGTACATGAGCGCTGTCGCCAGCAGCAGTGGGCTACTGGCCGCCGACACTGCGGCTGATATCCCACCGAGCAGTCCCGTGAGCGCGTAGGTGCGAAGGCCCGCGGTGCGCTCGCCCTCCGCTTCTTCGCGCAGCTGCCATCCCCTCTCCAGCCCAACCAGCAGGCCGACGGCGAGAGAGAGCAGCCAGGCGCCGAAACAAGTCTTCTTGATCCATGGTCTGCCGATGCGGGAACCTTCCGCCGCGGGCAAGGATATCACGACTTCGAGTGACGCTTGGCGGGCCTTGGTCTGCTAGAAATGACAAGACGCGTTGCGCATCGGCGGCGGCGGCTTACGTCGCGTAGGCATAAGATCGGCAGCCCGCCTAACCTGCCCAGATGCGGCTCGCGATCCTGTCCTCCATGGGCACCTTGGGATCTCGGCGGGCGGCGATGAGCTGCGCCGAGGATCACCATGAGGGGAACCCTTACGATCTTTCTGGGCAAGTCACCGGCAAGATGACGGTGGAGCGGCGTCGGTGTCCCGCGCCATTCTCTCCAACGCCGCGCGCTTCCAGAACTTCGACATCCCTGCTATCTTCCACATGCAATCGACAGCATGGCATTGGCCAACCACAGGCGGAGCTACGTCAATCGTACGCAGGGTCATTCCCGAAGTTATCAGCGATCTCAGCCCAGGCTGCATCGAATGCAGCACGCTCCATAAACGCGGTATTGGTGATCTTCAGGGAGATGGTCAAATTCGGTTGGGGAGAGCCCTCGGCGATTGGCCTAGCCCGTCGCCTTCAGCGCGTACTCGCACCGAGCAACGACACGAAACATCTGATTGGCAAATCGTCGAGTTCGGATCTCCCGTTGGTTGACACACGTGGCGATTGTTGCGCAAGCGTGACCCTTCCCTTGGGTAACTCAAAACCAGCCTCACGCTAAGTATCCTCGACACGATCTGTCATGTGCGATATATAGATACTCATTCCCAAGGCATGAGTCTGCAATGATTACCGCTGTCCAATTGCAGACCGCCCGTGCCCTTCTATCCATAGACCAGCAGACGCTGGCCGATTTATCAGGGTGTCGCTGGCAACCATTCAAAGGATGGAAAGGGGCAGGGAACGTTCGCGGTGTGATCGATACGCTGACCAAGGTTGTCGGCGCGCTCACGGCGACGGGCATCGAGTTACTCGGAGACAATGTACGCAGCGAAGGTGGCGGACGCGGTGTGCGCTTCAAAGAGCCATCTTTCGTTGTCCGCGGTAGCGCGGCACGTGCGCTCCGCTCGAAGAAAAGACGAGTTCTGGTCCGCTCATGACACCCCGCCAGCCCGATCACACCGGCGAAGCGGATAAGTAAGTGTGTTTCGGGGCGGCTTTCTTGGCCGCGAGGTCGGTAGGTGGGTCAAATGTCGATTGGGATGGCACTCGGGGGGTGTAGCAACTTTGCTGGGAGCAGCTGTGGTCGCCGTGGCTCTCCAGAAAACAGATGTCCGCAGTCGTTTAATCTATCTTCGCCTCGCCATTTCCCCGCATTTCCTGTGCCCAACTTCTGTTGGGTTCGGTCACAGTGCCCGCATCTTGGCTACCGGTTGGGCTGCCCTGTGTCGGCGCGCATTTTTCGTATGGACGCACTGGCCGCCCTGTTTTTCGTCATCGTCTGATGCTGCGCGATCTCAAGCAACTGCTCGCCTACTGCACCATCGAGAACGCTAGCATTGTCTTTATCGGCCTCGGGCTTGCCCTCGCGTTCAAGGCCAATGGCATGGCAGCAGCGGCGGCCCTCGCCTGCCACAGCGGCGCTGCGGCACGCTCAATCATTCGCTCTTCAAGGGCCTGCTGTTCATCGGTGCCAGCGCCGTGTTGAATACAACCGGTCGCGTGACAGCCAGAGGTCTCGGGGGCACCATCCACGTGATGCCGCAAACAACCTTCCTAATGCTTGGTGGATGCCTGTCGATCTCGGCGCTGCCGCCCTCAATGGATTTCGATCCGATCGGCTGGTATTTCAGGCCATTCTGTTGAGCCCGGAAATGCCGCAGAGGGGACTCAAGCTGATGGTGCCAGCGGTCGGTGCGACGCTGGCGTTGGGAGCGGTCACTTTCCGCCGCCTGCTTTGTGCGCGCCTACGGTATCGCTTTCCTGGGTCGGCCCGGGTCTGCGCCCGTTACCGCGGCTGTGGAGACTGCTGGATACTCGCGCGCTGCTATGGGCGCCCTGCTTACCCTGCTGTCTGCTGCTCGGCATCATCTCCGGCATCACCATCGATGCTGTCTCACCCGTGACGCAGCGGCGACTGGTTGGGCACCTATTGATCGTCCCGATTGCAGAGAGCCGCAGCTCCTACAGCGGTCTGCTCGTGTTCGTGCTCATCACCCCTTTCCACACCGCTGGTGATCGAGGATCATCCACCGCATTCGCGTCGCGCGCCGTGCGGTGCGGTCCGACGATGGGACTGTGACCACCCCGGCCCCAGTTCCGTCGCACAGTACACGGCTGACAGCTTTTCGCGGCTGATACGCCGCGTGTTCGGCCCGGTGGTTTTTCAGGCGCGCGAGCGCGTCGACATGCCCCTGCCCGGAGATGCGCGCCCCGCCGGCCTTACCGTCACACTGCGCGACCTACCCTGGGGATGCGATCTACGTGCCGACTGCCGAAGTGATCTGGTTCGCAGCCGAAAGCTTAACCACCTGACCATCCGCAAATACCTGAGCCTGGTGTTCGTGGCCCTCATCGCGCTGCTGCTAACGGTTGCGCTATGGGCATTGAGCACATGTCTCTTCGTGCCAGCGACCATCGGCTCCCCCCAACGGCGGAGGCGCGGCACGACTCCCGTCATGGCCGCACTGTGGAGCGTGTCGGCGCTACTTGGCGTACCTCTGCTCGCCGCGCTCACGTGGCGATGGTTTGCCGGCAAGGCGCCTGGTCTATGGAGCCTGCCTTGGTATTTGCCTCGTTGTCTTCGCTGTTGCGTTTGCCTACCTGGTCGATGCAGCTAGCGCGCCATCATTGCTGCGACTGCCTCTCGGCTTGCCCTGGATCGGTGCGCACTTTCGCATCGACGCACTCGCCGCGTTTTCTCGTTGTTGCTAACCTAGGAGGAGCAGCGGCAGTCTCTTTGCGCTTGGCTACGGCCAGCATGAGAAGGCACCTGGACGAGTGCTCCCCTTCTATGCGGCCTTTCTCGCCGGGCATGAACCTCGTCGTCCTCGCTGACGACGCCTTCACCTTCCTTCTCGGCTGGGAGTTTATGTCGCTCTCGTCGTGGGCGCTGGTGATGGCGCACCATCAAGATCCGAGAACAGGCGCGCAGGCTACATCTACATCGTCATGGCGAGCTTTCGGCACGCTCGTGCTTCGCTGCTCGCGTTCGGATTGCTCGCCGGCGGAAGCGGCGGTTACGCGTTTGCCGAGATGCGCGGTTCGCCCCCTGGTCTGCCCGGATTGGTCTTGATCCTGGTCCTGCTGGGTGCCGGCTCGAAGGCTGGGCTGGTGCCACTGCACGTCTGGCTCCCGCTCGCCCATCCCGCCGCGCCCAGCCACGTCTCGGCGCTGATGAGCGGGGTGATGACCAAGGTCGCGGTCTACGGCTTCATCCGCATCGTCTTCGACCTCAATGGCCCGCCGGCCTGGTGGTGGAGCATCGTCGTGATTCCGTCTCGCAGGCATCACCTGCGTGCTCGGCGTGCTCAGCGCCCTGATGCAGCACGACCTCAAGCGGCTGCTCGCCTATCACACGGTCGAGAACATCGGCATCATCTTCATCGGCCTCGGCCTCGCGCTCGCTTTCTCGGCGAACAGCATGCCGGCAGCCGCCGCGCTCGCGATGACAGCCGCACTGTTCCACGTCTTCAATCACAGCCTATTCAAGAGCCTGCTCGTTCTTCGGCGCCGGGGCCGTTCTGACCGCGACCGGCGAGCGCGACATGGAGCACCTTGGTGCGGTCTGATCCGGTCGCATGCCGCTCACCGCCTTCACCTTCCTGACCGGATGCATGGCGATCTCGGCGCTGCCGCCGCTCAATGGCTTCGTCTCCGAGTGGCTGACCTTCCAGGCGATCCTGCTGAGCCCTGATGTCCGCATCGTGGGGCATCAAGCTGATCGTGCCTGCTGTCGGAGCCATGCTCGCCCTGTCGGCGGCGCTCGCCGCAGCCTGCTTCGTCAAGGCGTTCGGCGTTACCTTCCTCGGTCGTGCCGCGCACACCGGCGGCGCGCGAGCAGCGCAGGACGTCGGACCGTGCGTCGCTGGGCGCCATGTTCGCTCTTCGCTGCCCTATGCCTGCTCGCCGGCATCCTTCCGGGCTTCTTCATCGATGGACTAGCGCCCGTGGTGCAAAGCCTCGTCGGCACCCGCATGCCCGCTGCAAACCGCCATTGCGTGGCTGTCGATCGTGCCTGTCGCCGAGAGCCGCAGCTCCTATAACGGGCTACTGGTCTTCGCCTTCATCACAATCTCGACACTGGCCGCGATCGAGGTCATCCATCGCTTTGCTTCGCGCGCGCGCGCGCCGCGGCCCGGCCTGGGACTGCGGCTTTCCGGACCCGAGCCCGGCCACTCAATACACCGCCGACAGCTTTGCCCAGCCGATCCGGCGCGTGTTCGGCGAAGTGGTATTCCTGGCCCGCGAGCGCGTCGACATGCCGGCGCCTGGCGACGCGCGGCCCGCCCGATTGACCGTCACGCTGCGCGATCCTCGTCTGGGACGCGATTTATGCTCCCGTCAGCGGCGCCGTCTGGTTCGCCGCCGAGCAGCTCAGCTATCTGCAGTTCCTGACCATTCGCCAATTCCTGAGCCTCGTGTTCGCCGTTCTCGTCGGTCTCCTGTTCGTTCTGATGCTGGTGATGCTGATATGGTCTTGATCCTCGAACTCATCGCGCAGGGCGCGCAGATGATGCTTGGTGCTCATGCTGGCGCCGCTGCTGCTCGGCTATCACGCGCAAGGTCAAGGCGCGTCTGCTGCGCCGGCGCGGACCGCCGCTTCTGCAGCCCTACCGCGACCTGCTGCGCCTGATCCGCAAGGAGGTCGTGCTGGCGCGAGAACGCATCCTGGCTGTTCCGCAGCGGTCCCTATATGATCTTCGCGCGCCACGTGGGTAGCCGCCGCGCTGGTTCCGACATTTGCCACCGGACTGCACGTTCAGCTGGGCCGGCGACCTCATCGCCATCACCGCGCTGATCGGGCTCGGCGCGCTTCTTCCTGGCGCTCGTCGGCATGGACGTCGGCACCAGCTTCGGCGGCATCGGCTCGAGCCGCGAGATGATGTTTGCCTCGCTGGCCGAGCCGGCCATGATCATGATCGCGTTTACGCTGGCTCTCGCTCGCTGGCTCCACCCAGCTCTCTTACATCGCCGAGTTCATGCTCGACCACGCCAGCGCTGCGCGTTTCGCTGGGACTCGTCTTGGTTGCGCTCATCATCGTCGCCGTTGGCCGAGAACGCGCGCATCCCCGTCGACAACCCAGCGACGCATCTCGAGCTCACCATGGTGCACGAGGCGATGGTGCTCGAATATTCCGGTCGGCATCTCGCCGTCATCGAGCTTGCGGCCGCCCTGAAGCTTCTGCTCTACATCTCGCTCATCTCCTGCATCTTCGTGCCCTGGGGTCTGGCGCCGGCGGAGCCAGCTTTGGCCGGCCTATGCCGTCGGCATGCAGCGACCTATCTCGGCAAAGCTCGCTGTCAGGCGGCTTTCTGATTGTCCTGTTCGAGACCTCGATCGCCAAGATGCGCGTGTTCCGTGTACCGGATTTCCTGGGCATCGCTCTCGATGCTCGGGCTTGCTCGGCATGCTTCTGCTGTTCGTGCTCGCGGAGCTTCTGATGAGCACGCGCACATTCCCTCGACATTGCGCACATGCTGGCCGGCGGGCATGGTGCTGGTGAGCTTCATGCTGCTCTATCAGGACCGCATGTTCGGGCTCCTCAACGTGTTCGCCCTGCACGCCGTGGTGCTCTCGGCGTCAGTGGCCTGGCAGGCTACATCCAGAACGCGCCGCACCTCTACGTCACCGGCGGCTGATCGCCCTGGTGCTCAAAGGCCATCATCATTCCCGTCGCGCTGCGCCGGGTCGTGGTGCGGCTCGGCATCCACCGCACCATCGAGACCGTCGGTCGGCATCGGCCCGACCATGCTGGCCGGCATGGGCGCTCGTGGCGCTCTCGATGGTGGTGATGCTGAAGGCCAGCGGCGACGGCCGATCCGCTGGCGCGCGAGGACCTGGCGTTCGCCCTTTCCGTCGTGCTGCTCGGGCTGCTGATGATGGTGACGCGGCGCAACGCCGTCGAGCCAGGTCGTCGGCTTCATGTCGCTCGAGAACGGCCTGATCCTTGCGGCCACGGGCGCCAGGGGCATGCCGCTTGGTGGTGGAGATCAGCGTGGCCTTCTCGGTGCTGATCGCCTTCATCGTCATCGGCGTGTTCCTGTTCCGCATCCGCGAGCGCTTCGATCTCAGTCGACGTTCAGGCGCTCGACGAGTTCCGCGGAGAGCGGCGGTGACCTCATCGCCTTCGCATCTGCCGCTTCGACGCGCTTGACGCAGTGCTGGTCATCCCGGCGGCGGCGGCCGCGCTGCTCGTCGCTGCTGCCCGGCTATTGGCTGAGCGCCCGCCTCAATGTGCTCGGCGCTCGCTGGCGACGCTGGTCTGGCTGCGCTCTCCCTGCTGGTGGATCGACCCGCGCCCGGCCGCTACCTGTTCGTCGACGATCTCAACATCGTCTTCATCGTGCTCGCGACCTTCGTCGGCTTCACCACCAGCGCCTTCAGCGCCGAGCTACATCGGCCACGAGCTGGAGATCGGCCGGCTCACGCCGCGCATATCTGCGCTTCTACCACGCCATGTACCAGACGCTGATGTTCGCCATGAACCTCGGGCTGCTCGCCAACAACATCGGCCTGATGTGGGTCGCCATCGAGCTTGCCACGCTCACGACCGTGCTGATGGTCGGCATCTACCGCACGCACGAGGCGCTCGAGGCGGCGTGGAAGTATTTCATCCTCGGCAGCGTCGGCATCGCGCTCGCGCTGTTCGGCACCATCCTCGTCTACATGGCGGCGCGCCCGGTGATCGGCGAGGGCCACGACGCCATGGTGTGGACGGCGCTGATCGAGAAGGCCGGCCGGCTTCAGCCCGGAGCTGCTGAACGTCGCCTTCGTGTTCCTGATGCTGGGCTACGGCACCAAGGTCGGGCTGGCGCCGCTGCACGCCTGGCTGCCCGATGCGCACGCCGAGGGCCCGACGCCCGATCTCGGCCGTGCTGCTCCGGGCTGCTGCTCAACGTCGCGCTCTATGCGCCTGCTGCGCTTCAAGATGCTGCTCGCCGCCAACCCGGCCGCGCATCGCGCCCGGCCCGCTGATGGTGACGATGGGGCTGGTGTCGCTCGATCTTCGCCGGCTTCATGCTCGTACCGCCGGCGCGACATCAAGCGCATGTTCGCCTATTCGTCGATCGAGCACATGGGGCTCATCACCTTCGCCTTCGGCATGGGCGGGCCGCTCGCCAACTTCGCCGGGCTGCTGCACATGACCATGCACTCGCTCACCAAGTCGGCGATCTTCTTCGCCGTCGGCCATATCGCCCAGGCCAAGGGCACGCAGCAGCATCGCCGAGATCCGCGGCCTCACCGAGAGCCACCCGGTGCTCGGCTGGGGCCTGGTGCTGGGCGTGGTCGCGATCGCCGGCCTGCCGCCGCTCGGCATCTTCATGAGCGAGTTCCTGATCGTCAGCTCGACCTTCGCGCGGGCGCCGCTGCTGGCGACTCCTGCTGGTGTTCGGGCTATTGATCGCGTTCGGCGCGCTGATGCTGCGTCTCAACGAGATCGCATTCGGCGAAGCCGATCGGCAGCACGTGCGCCAGTCGAGGCGTCCTATCGTGCCGCTGTTCGCACATCTCGGCCTGGTAGTGGTCGCGGGCATTTATCTGCCGGGCACCGCTCGTCGCCTGGTTCCAGGGCGTGGCACGATTACTGGGCTAGAGGATCGGCCAATGGCTTTTGTTGCCGCTTTGAAGGAGAAGGGCAGGACCTGTCGAGGCCCATCGTCCCTGGCCACGCGTCGTCGTCGACGAAGAGGCGTGGCGGCAGGGCATTGTGGGTGTCGCCGCCGGTGAGGATCACGCTGGTCGGCCTCTGGGCGATGGCGGGGCCGTGCATTTGGGTTTGATGCAGGAGCCGGCTGGCGAACTTCTTGTGGTGAGCCTGCCGTGTACCCGGGCAACGCTTTCCCTCCGTTGCGCTCTCGCATCGCCCCGCGCTGCGCCTGGAGCGCGCAATCCGCGGATCTTTATGGGCTGGAGCCCGAGGGTTGTCCCGACCGAGCGGCGTTGGCTCGACCACGGCCGCTGGGGTCTACGCCACCAGCTCGGGAACCGAGAAGCGGAGGCGACCAGCGGCGATACTTACACATTCCATCCGTCGGAAGGCCCGCCGATGCACCAGATTGCAGTTGGGCCCGTCCATGCAGGCATCATCGAGCCCGGACATTTTCGCTTCACCGGCCAATGGAGAGGCGGTCTGCGCGGCTGAGGAAAGAGCTCGGCTACGTTCATAAGGGCATCGAGCATCTCATGGCGGGCGCATCGCTCGAACGAGCGGCAAAGCTGGCAGGCCGCGTATCGGGCGACAGCACGGTCGCCTATGCGATGGCATTCGCCCAGGCCGTCGAAGCAGCGCTTGGGCGCGAGCCGCCGCCGCGTGCGGCTGTGGTTGCGCGCGTTGATGGCCGAGCTCGAGCGGATTGCCAATCATTTTGGCGACATCGGCGCGGTGTGCAATGACGCCTCATTCTCTCTGATGCATGCCCACTGCAGCATCCTGCGCGAGCACGTGTTGCGTGTGGCCGACGATGTGTTTCCGGTCACCGGCTGATGATGGACCGCATCGTGCCCGGCGGTGTTGCTGGCGATCTCGGCGACAAAGGCGTTTGCCAGCATCGCGCGCATTGATCAGGACTATTCAGCGGCGCTTTCCAGAGCTGATCGAACTCTATGACAACACCGCCTCGCTGCAAGATCGGACCGCCACCACAGGGATCCTCAAGACCGATCTCGTACCGCTATGGTGGCGCGGTGGGTACATCGGTCGGGCGAGCGGGCGGGCTTTCGATGCGCGGCAAGCTCCGGGATACGCTCCGTATACGGCTCTCACCTTCGATGTTGCGGTCCGTCAGCAGGGGGATGTCGACGCACGCATCTGGGTGCGTATCAACGAGGTGCGTCAGTCAACTTCTATTGATTGAGCAGATCTGGAGCGACTTCCGCAGGGCACCCTTCAAACAAGGTAGAAAGTGGCTCTCGCAGATCCGGCAAGGGCGGCGAAGGCCTTGCACTAATCGAAGGGTTTTCGCGGTGATATTCTGGCTTGGGTCGCGTTCAGCTCGGATGGGATAGTCGCAGCATTGCCATGTGCGCGACCCTTCCTGGTTCCAGTGGCCGCTCGCTTGAAGCCGCGATCGAGGGCAACATCGTCGCCGACTTTCCGCTGTGCAATAAATCTTTCAACTGCTCCTATTCCGGGCACGACCTCTAGAAGCCGAGCATCGCGCAAACTGCTGTTCCAGAGCCTATTACAATCGGCCGCTGACCGAGGCTGCGCCGGCGCGCGATGATGCCACGCTCGCGGAGTTGTCAGAGAGCCTCGACCGCTCAGCGCGCGTCGCCTTGGCCGCAGCCTGTCCATCCGCCAAGTGGATGCTGGCTCCTGCAACGGTTGCGAGCTGGAGATCCATGCTCTCAACAATGCTTTCTACGATCTGGAGCGCTTCGGGCTACGCTTCGTGGCCTCGCCGCGCCACGCCGACGTCCTGATGGTGACCGGCCCGTAACCAGAACATGCGCGAGGCATTGGAACGAACCTATGCCGCGACACCTGACCCGAAGTGGGTGGTAGCCGTCCGGTGATTGCGCGCGCGACGGTGGCATTTTCGCCGGCGGCTACGCCTGCGTTGGCGGTGTGCTCAGCCGTGGTGCCGGTTGACCTGCACATCCGCGGCTGCCGCCAAATCCGACTGTACTTTTGCGGGGTTTGATTGCGCTGCTTGAGAGAAGCGCGGCGGGCTTGAGCAACATCGAGCCGCCAGCGCAGAGCGCAACGCTTCATAAAGCAGATCGAGACATGGTGCGAGGCCAGAAGGAACAGGGGCGGCGCGCGTCGGAAAGCCTTTCTGCAGCGCCGATTTTCGCTGCCTGCGTTGTCTCGCCTGTTGCGCCGGTGCAGCCAACGGCGGGCGTTAGCCCAACGACGGTGGTGGTCACCCGCTACTTCCGTCGCCGAAGCGGGCGACCTTGTGGCGCACGCCGTATCGAAACATCAGAGGCGAGGCCAGGAGCCCAGGTGAGATCACCGGTACCCCAAGTTCAGTCGGCTACGCCGTTTCGCGAGCCCCCGTTCAGAAAGGGGTTAGGCTGCTGGTGCTTCTGCAGAAGCCGGACCTGCCACCAGAAGAATGCGACCGTCGCGGGCATGACGATGAATATCTTGAAAAAGATCAGATATCGATGCCCGTGAAGACGCGATTGAGCGCGATGATGTGGGCGTCGGCAAACCCGAGCCGCACCGCCTCGTTCGCGACAGCAGTCAGCCAGGAAGAACAGGCGCTGCGTTGCGGGTAAGGTTGTGCCAGCCTTCCTCCGTAAAATGGAACGTCTTGCGGAACTACGAAGCGGAAGAAATTCTTTTCCGCACGCAGACTAATCCACAGAATGAGAGGCGACCAGTGCGTTGAATGGGGTCACTGCGATCTGCACCCACGTTAGGATCGCCGGTAATGAGCGTCAGGGCTCGAATGAGATGCTCATCGACCCCCGGATGAACGGCATGATCGGTGGACGGCCAGGACCCGTAGCGTTACAAGGAGCGAGAGCACCGTGCAAATGATCAGGGCCCAGGTGCCGCCAGAGATACCATGCAGGCCGTTCACGATGAACATCGCGAACAATGGGCCGATCTCGCCCAACGATGTTTACCGTCTGTTCCGGCGTTCAACGGAAAACGCCGACGACGCCAGTTTATCGCCTCAACTGCCACGGTTCACCGCTTCTTGATGGCTATGGACCGCGGCTTGGCAGCCGACGGAGCTGCGCCGGCCCGCGTTCGACCTCGAATACTGGTGGGCGGTAGCCCCCTCATCGCGTTCGTCGGGGGCGCCCTAGAGGAAGAGCCTCGCTTGCGTTCCCATTGTTCTCGACAGGCATGATCGAGGTCGGGTGTGCAGAGCAGAAATGTCGCGTACCATTCCTGGACGCTCTCCATTCTCTGCTGCACCTCAACCTGCCGCGGCGAGTGCGGCCAGTGGCAAATCACCACCATCTTCCTGCTCGAAGTTGAACCGATGAGAATGTCGGTGTCATAGTCCGATTGGCCGGGAGCTGGTACTTTCCGTGCCTGCTGTCGCTTCGTTCAATCCCAGCGGGACGAGCCCGGCCAGGATCATTCGTCCCAGCGTGCCGCCCGCCGTTGTCATGCTGATAGAGATTCTCTATTTCGACGGTATCGCTGTTCGGGAAGCTTCGCGAGCAAGCACCGGGTACCGCCGGTAATGCCGGTACTGCCTTTCAGGACTGGCGATCCTTGCTCTGTCGCGCCGGCGTTGATTGGCGCAGGCACGGCGGCTCGGGAACGGCACTGCATCGCTCCATTGCCCGGAGCGCGCTTGCCCTTAAGGTCTGCGGTTCGCTGGCACAATAGCCTCGCGCCTCCGAGACAGCTAGCCTCGGACATTTCGCCGATAGGCGCGCCGTCGGCTCTAGTATGACTGAGGGGGCTGAGACGGCTCGCCGACTGGCAGACGGGTGTGAAGCCCGCTTTGCGACCTACGTCGAGGGTAGGGAGCGTCATCGGCCACGCGGATCGCGTGGCCCCGCTGGAAGGCCTATTGCACGGGCCTGCTGCTGCCGTGTGAACGCAAAGCGTTGAGCCGATGGCGGCGGTGATGGCGCCGGCGCGAGTTTCGGCCCAGCATCAATCGATGTTGCACTTCATCAGCCAAGGAGGCTGGTCAGACGAAGGTTACGGTGCCAGCGCCGAACTACGCGCGAGCGTCGCTGCGCTCGAGTTGCCGTACGTTGCCGGTATTCTGCCGCACACGAGCTTGTGGGCAGCTGGCGAAGAGCCGCAGCCGCAAAAGTGGTCGGGCCGCGGCCGACCTGCCAAACGAACACGCCGCAACGCCGGGCGACAGCCTACCTCGGTCAAGCACCTCGCGCTCAACTTACCCTCAAGCGCGCGGGAGCAGGATCACCTGGCGTGAAGGAGTTGCAGCTCCGCTGTCATCCCGCTTCGCACGTGTGCGCGTGCGCGTCGCCCATCGCGATTACACGCTCACCGAAAGCCGGTCAGAAGAATGGTTGCTCATTGAATGGCCGAAGGGCGAAGCCGAGCCGACCAAGTATTGGCTTTCAGCCCTTCAGAGGACATCAGTTTTCATCGGCTGGTTGATTACGCCAAGCTGCGGTGGCACCTCGAGGCGGGAATTATCTGGAGCTCAAACAGGAGGTGGGGCTCGGTGACTTCGAAGGGCGAGGATGGCGTGGCTTCCATCACCACGCGACGGTGTCAATCGCGGTATATGGATTCCTGATCTCCGAGGGGGCCTTTCCCCCTCAGCTATTGCCAAAGCTCTCTTCCCGGAACTTGCCTTACCCGAAGGTTACCGACCCAGAGGCTCCGCCGCTGCGGCCTGAGCGCCACGTTCCGAATTCCATCGCTACTCTGCGGCGGCGGCTGATTATAGAGCTCGTCGCCAAGCTCTCGCGCTGCCCGTGCTGCGCCGGGAAAACAAAGGGGCGTCCACGGTGTAACTTATGACGCAGTAGTACTAGGGGACTTCAGTCGCACGCCGCGACCTCCGCCCTGACTGACCGCGCCTTCGGCGATAAGCTCAATGCCCGCGGCATCGAGCGCGCCAATCAACTTCATCAGCAGGTCAACGTTTCCCCTGATGACACCGTTGCTCGCCTCCATCCGCTGGATGGTCGGCACCGCAAGGCGCGACAACGCGGCGAGCTCGCGTTGGTCGATGGCAATGAGTGCGCGCGCGGCCCGCAACTGCCCGGCTGTGATCATGCTGTCCTCATTGATTGTTAGCTCTCAGATATGCTTTATGTTCAAGGCACAATCTATCAAATTATATCAAAAGCATCAATTTATATGTTTTATACCTCAATAAGTTTGAGCAACAAGTTTGAGCATTTGCTACGCGACCGCCCCTGGCCGGAACTCCTGCGGCCAAGCGGTGGCCTTTTCTGGGAGGAGGCGGTATGCACTGACGCACTGAGCTGTACCGGAAGTATCGACAGTTCATCGAAGGACTGGCGGATGAGCGGCGTTCAACCGAACTGTCGCTGACGACCCTGCACGCTCTGCTGCGGCAATTTGAAAGCGAGGCCGGGGCGCTGGAGCCTGCCGCAGCTGGCTTTGTCCGCGACGAAATTGCGGACCAACTCGGGCGATGAGGCCCTCCGCGCATCATCAGCGGGTCGTGCTGCTTGCGGCCGTCAGGGCTTCGACGGCATGTCATTCGGAGGGGTGAAAACCCTAACGCAATCGGTACGCGAGCCGACCAGAGCGACGCAATGAGCACGCTTGCGACGAAAGATCGCTCCCTTGCGCGCTTCGACTTTTCCGCCACGCCAAAGGCGGCAGCCCCACAGCAGAGCTGCGCGACCGCATGCAGCGCATCATGCAGAACCATTGCGCCGTGTTCCGCACGGGCGATGTGCTACAGGAGGGTGTCAAGCCATCGACGCAGTGGCGGCCAAAATGACCGATATTCATGTGCGGACCGTTCGCTCATCTTCAACACCGATCTGGTCGAGACCCTCGAACTCGACAACCTGATGGGCCAGGCCGTTGTCTCCATGCACGCTGCCACCAATCGCACCGAAAGCCGCGGTGCCCATGCGACCAGACTATCCCGTCCGCGACGATCACAAGCTGGATGAAGCATACGCTCACCTGGCGCGACACAATGGACGCCCCGCACATCGATTATCGCCCGGTACACAGCGCACGCTCACCAATGAGATCCCTACATCCCGCCGGAGCTGCGTGTACTAGGGCCGGAATGGCTCATATGATCGGTCGTGCATCCTACGGCTGACAAGTCGTGGAAGGAAGCTCAATGGCTCACTGTCGAGGAAGACACAAGGTTCGCCACACCTGCAATAGCCTGGTCTATCGCTGCAGCAAGTGTGGTGCAATCGGAATTGCGACCAGCACGACCAAGCGGAATGCACAGATCAGAATTTTCGACAAGGAAAGTGCATCAAATGTGCGAGTACGGACAAGGAGCCTGCGTAGCTCACCATGTGACTTCACGGGGAAGCGGCGACCAGGATGCCGTTGTCGCCGAACCAGGCATGCCGAGTGCAATTTATCAGGGAAGGGAGCAACGTCCTGCACTGTTCCCTGGCGATCCAGACGTCCCCGCGAGGGTCCGCGCAGTCGCCGCGAGCGATTGGGGGGTGGGCTCCTGCGCTGGCCACCATCAAGAGGCGGCGTAATCCCGCGCCCAAGGTTCAATCCCGCACCCTGACCTTACTACAACAAGGTCGATGAAGGCGGGCACTTTGCGGCGTGGGGAGCGGCCGGAGCTCCGAGCCGCGTTCCGATTCCCTGCGCTGAGATAGGGCCAACGCGTATCTGTGCACCGCATTCGGGAGGGGTGATGCTGAAGCGAATAACTGCGTTCCTTACATGCTGCGGGTCCTAAATGCTTCGATCCGATAATAGTGCGATGGGGTTGTGTAGGTTGCCGGCGAGCAGGTCTGAAGGATTATCTGGCAAATTGGCTCGTCAACCCTCGCAATCAAGGGGTTTTGTTTGGTTTTGGACAATTCCTTCAGGTTACTGTACGATAACGTACTTTGAGACATTGATGCGGCACTAAATCAAGGCGCCGCGACGCGCCGTATAGGCGCTCTCCATCGCTCAAATCGGAAAACATAGCGCGGAGGCTTGTGATGCCTCGGTACTACTTCCACGTCAGACGTGGCCAAATCACCATACTAGACCATGCGGGCATCGTACTCGCCGAAACTGCGGACGCGGAAATGGCGGCAGCACAACAGTCGCCGCCTTTGAAGAGAGGTAGGACATTCTGAATCAAATCGAGAAGGCCATGGAAGGGGAGCACGCTCAACGTCAAGGAATATGAGGTGATGATCCGATGGCCAGTAAATCCACCCTCCCGCGTTGTCGATGGCGGCAAGTGCAGGGTTCGCGGGATTCCGCTCAACGGGCCGACGCATCAGATGTTCAAGAGCGCCGTATTGCCACTCGATACCTTGCGAGAGCTCGACGTATTCAAGGACGGCCTGCGCCTCGTGATGGCCATCATCGACACGCGAGGCTTACTCAGAGGTCGGCAACGACCTGTTTCCAGAAGATCCCTGACGTCGCCGGCGATAGACGCCAACCCTGGATTACCGACAGCCATCATCGAGGCTACAGGATCGATGGTCGAGACCTCCATTAAGCCCTTGCCAATTTCTGGACGACCACGTTGCAGGGCAGCATCGTTCCGATCACGTCCTCGGTTTGCAGCGCTTGTGCGCGAACTCAGGATTGCACGCGCCAGGATAGTGTAGGGGCGGAAATCGATGTCGAGCTTCTTCTTCATCGTTGCCCGCACATCGATCGTCGTCAGGACGCCAAATCCCCTTGCCGGCCAAGGCCTCCGTTACGTGCTGGATTGCCTGAACAAAGGCATCTCAAGTGTCTTGCTGAAATAGTAGCTCATACTCATCTCCGACAACGAAACATCCATCACCGACATCCCGGTTGTTCTCGGTAGCGCGTGAGTTGTCGGTTACGGCATCATCACGCGAGCCGTGGTCACTCAGCATTCAGACGCTCTTGCGTCACCTTCCGCAAGACGCTGCAGCTCGCCAGTATTCCTGAGACGGATGGTCGTGTTTTGATCGATCCTGAATCAGATGCTCGACGCGACGCACAATTCCGTTGGTCAGTGTCTTTCGATGTTGCGCCCACTAGGGGGCCTGACCGTGATCGGGTGGAAGCGGAGCAGCGTTCCCATTCGACCTGGCCATCTTCGCGCTACGTGCTTGATCGTGAGCTGTTCTCGGCGCTTGGTGCTGGCTCGTCATACGGTCAAAGCCCCAGGTTCTAGCCTGCCCCCTCTGCTTCATTTATGCGCAGGCGAAGAAAAGGGAGCCGACTCCAATCAACCTGATCTGGAGCCGGTCTCGGGGGGATGTCGCGCCCTGGGGGCAAGGCGCTGCGCACTGGTTTGAGGAACCCAGTGTATCCGTAGAACCCGCCGGGAGGCAGCCACAACCGGGTCGCCCAATGGAAGCGCGCTCGGCTGACCATCATCCAGACTCGGAAGCTACTATGGCCGCCATCAAGACGCCAGAAACTCTTTTACGGGCGCGGCCCGCCGCTCGGTAGAAAGAACGACTTTCTCCTGGGTGAGGCTGATCGCGCGCTCCGGGGAGATCCAGCCCCAGGCCGACTACATGCACTCGCGCTTGCGGTCCGCGTCGCGCTGCTGTCGCCGCGATGTGCGCCGATATGAAGATTCCAGATGGGGCATACGACATGGCACGCGCTCTGGCCCAAAAGTCGATTTCTCAAGCAGGCGATACGCCCTCACCAAAGGGCGAGCAGCGCGTCGACCTTCCACAAAAGCTGCATTCGACAATCAGGTCTGGCGGCGACGGTTTCTCCATAACGTGCGGGAATGGAGAAGATCGGCCTTCGAGCAGTGCTGATTGATCTAAGCCAAGATGTTCGTCGGCTGGTGATCTCTTGGCCTGTCGGCAATCGCCATGAGCAGCGGCGCGATGCCCGCAGCGCCGGGAACTAGGTGAGGTCCGGACGACCCAGGGCGTGGTCAGGCGCTGTCCGGGATGATGAGATCGGGCCGCTTCTGGGCAAAGTAAGCCTTGAGCTTGCCGCGCACGAGCTTGGCGATCGCTACCTCAGGGGCAAGGAAGGAGGGGAGGCGCGGGATGCCAGCAAGGGGTAGGGCCGGTAGTGACGCCGCCACCGGTGACGAGGCAATGCACGTGGGGGTGATAATGGAGTTGCTGCGTCAGGTATGCAGCACGGCGAGGACACCGACCGTGCCCCCGACGAAGCGGGGATCGCGGGCAATATCGATGATGGCTTGGGCTGCCGCCTTCATCAGTAGGGCATAGCCATCCTGCTGATTGGCGCGCAGGCCGTGGCGCAGCTGCTCTGGGACCGTGACGGTGACGTGGAAGTAGTGACAGGGCAGCATCTCGAGCTTGCGCGCCTCGAGCCAGCGCTGGGTATCATCGGTGTGGCACTTGCAGCAGCTACGGTTCTTGCAGCTATGGTAGGAAAACACCTCCTGTGCGCGCAGTGATCGCATCGCCAGCAGGTGTCCTCCGAGCACTTCGGTGCGGCAGGCCAGAACGTCGGTGATGGCACGGCGATGCGATGGCAGCATGGCCGCGCCATGGGCCGCAAGTAGCTAGTCCGCGAAACGACGGAAGATGTCGGCGACCTCGATCACGACCGGCGTCAGAGGCCGGTCATCAGCTCGTCAAGGATGCCCGTGAGTGAGGCGCGGGTCGGCTCGGTCAGATGCGTGTAGACTGCAGTGGTCGCAATCGAGCCGTGGCCGAGCAGGATCTGCACCACTCTGAGGTTGACATTGCGTTCGATGAGCCTGGTGGCGTAGCTGTGCCGAAGGCTATGCAGCGTGGCTGCCGGTGATGCCGGCCTCACGTGCGGCAATCGCGAAGGGCGCGGCCGAGTGCACCGCGCCCGATCGGCCCGCTCGCCGGCTTTGTTGGGAAAAAGCCAACGCGGGTTCCTGTGGGTCTGTCCAGAACTCGCGCAAGTCGTCGAGAACTGAACGGGGCAGCGGAACGATCCGCTGCTTTGTTGCCCTTGCCGATGATGCGCAGCTGACGATTGACGCCGTCGATGGCGCTTAATCTCCAACGCCGTTGCCTCTCCGGACCGCAGAGCCGCAGGCGTAGATGACAGTGTAAGCAGGCTTTGTAGATGGGGTTCTTCAGGCGAGGCAACGAAGGTCACGGACTTGGGCGGCAGCTGAGCGCATTGGGGAGCCGCTTCTGCTTGGGCTGACGGATCTTTTTTTGAAAACAGGACCCAGTCGAGATTGAGCGTGCTGCGGTAGAGGAATTGGATGCCGTAGTGGTTCGCCTTGAAGGTCCCACGCAGCAGCACCGCTGCTCACGCATCTCTCAGGCAGGTAGGCACGAACCTCCTCCTCGCTGAGCTGGTCTGGCGAGCGGCGATAGTGTGCGGCCAGGCCTCGCACCGCATTGATGTAGATCGTGTGAGTGGCTGCTGACAACCCGGCCAGCTTCATGTCCTCGATCATACGCTGACGCAATGGTGACATGGGGTACTCCCTTGGGTTGTTGCCGGGCCACCATGACCCGAGCACCCAAGGCTACCCCATCGCGTCGCTCCCCTGGCCGCGAACTCCCCTCGGCGAAGCCGTCCGGTCCAACTTCATGTTGCGCACGGGAACGAAGACCTGACTCTTGTTGCGAGAACGGCGGTGATGGCGAGAGGTAACACACGCCCCGGCTCAGTGGCCGACGCGGCGCGATGCCCCCGGGCGCCGGAGCCGCAGCTTCGCGCGATTGCAGAGGAACTTTGTGGCCTATGGCATATGCTGCAGTGCGTGGTCAAATTGGCACACACCGCCCGTTCCCCGCGTTGCGGCGAACGTTCAGTTGGCAGAGGGGTAGACCCGGACGTCTGGTCGACGACTCGATACACTTCTGATGGGGGAGCGGTGACGGCAACCTTGCGGGGCGCCGTCGCCGCAATCGTTTCCCCGAGTCACGCCGCGGGAATCCGCTGGCAGCCGGCGCTGATTTGGTTGGGGGTGCGGCGACTCGCCTGGGCGGCCTCTACGCGTTGCGCAGCGAGATCAAGCCTAACCCCTGCCGAGGGCGCCGACGATCGGCTCACCGTCTTGCCAACATGGCGGGGCGAATGGGCAGATCGTGGCCTTTGGGCGGCGCAGGCGACGTTGAGCCTCGCCGCGGGCCCTGACAGGCCCATTGCTTCCTCCCCCAGGCCACGATCGCCATCAGCATGAAGGCCATTAGGGCAAAGGCGACATCGGGCTTCATGCCGGCTTCCTTCCTGGTGTCGCGCCGCAGTCGGCACATTCGCGAGCTGGCGACACACCTGAGCCCGAACACCGAGCCCGGCCTTGCGCTGGATCGATGTCCGCCGCCCTAGCCTTGCACTCGCCCTCGCTCGGGTTCGGCGTCCATACCCGCCGAAGCCCGATGCCCTCGCAGCCCTTCGAGTGAAGCGTCGTAAAGAAATCTAGCATCGTCAAAACCAGCGGCCGTGAAGCTCCGCTGGGATAAGTCTGCCGGAGTGCCTGATGACTGGGCAGACGGCGATCGGCGCATAGAGGGGCGTGAACCGGATGCAGGCTTTTGCGCGGAACTGCAGGAACCAGTCGCTCTGATGTCAAGGGAGAAGCACAAGCGGCGAACACCGCGAGGCGAGAGTACCGAAGCAGAGCACTGGGGCGGACCGATCCGTAGGAGCGAGGAAGGCCCGTAATGGGGCTGGAGCAAAGGGATCGGGTCAGGTGGTCGTATGGATCGAAACAACTGGCAACAGGAGGATGCCGATGCGTACGACGGACAAGCCGTTCAACATCGACAAGAGGCTGGTGTACGAAGCGTACAAAGCGGTCAAATCCAATGCGCGGTGCGGCCGGTGTGGATGGGGAGACGATCGAGCAGTTCGAAGCCGACTTGCAGAACAATCTCTACAAGCTCTGGAATAGAATGAGCTCGGGAAGCTACTTTCCACCGCCGGTGCGCGCTGTCTCCATTCCGAAGAAGTCTGGAGGGCTAGAGGATTCTGGGTGTGCCCACTGTGGCGGATCGCGTGGCTCAGATGGTTGTCAAACAGCTCATTGAGCCGGACCTGGAACCCATCTTTCTGGCGGACTCCTACGGTTATCGGCCGAGGAAATCGGCACTCGATGCTGTCGGCGTCACGCGTCAGCGCTGCCGGAAATACAACCTGGGTTCTCTCTTGCTACGGGCTGTCCGGAAGCGTGCAATGCAAATGGGCGCTGCTGTACATCGAACGTTGGTTGAAGGCGCCGATGGAACTCGAGGACGGGACGAGGGTAGAGTGTACGTGTGGTACCCTCAAGGTGGTGTTATTCATCGGGCGCAAGACGATCAAGAAGCGCATGCGAGCCAAGCTCAAGGCGATCAAGGTGGAGTTGCGCAAGTCACGATCCACATCGCGACAGACCGGAGCTTGGGTGAAGCAGATGCTGCAAGGGCATCTGAACTACTACGCCGTCTCGGGTAATCACCCGAGCCTGTGGTGGTTCTGCAACCAGGTAAGGTGGCTTTGGCTCATGGCTTTGGCTCAAATCGCTTAGGCGACGCAGCCAGAAGGCGCGCCTCTCTTGGGAGACGCTTCATCCGCATCGTTGACCGCTTCTTTCCGCCAATCAAGGTGCTACACCCGCTGCCTCTTCACCGCTTCGACGCCAAAACCCGAGGGAGGAGCCCGGTGCGTTAGCAGCGCTCGCCGGGATCTGTGCGGGGGCCGAGGAGCAATCCTCGTCCCTTGTACGCGACCATCGATCGTGCCACGCAATGCCCTTGCACATTCGCGCACTCTGGTTTGGCGCCCCTGCACTAGCAGTCGATTTCATGGCATTCTAGTGGAGACAACACAACATCACCGGAGGCGTTGATGCGTGCTCACTTGGTTCCGGCCGCCAGCATCGATCTGTCCGACAACGCCACGTTTGCCCAGGGATTCCCGCATGAGCACTTCACATGGGCACGCAGAGCATGCCCCCATCTACTGGCATGAACCAACGCCCATAACCCCTGATGGGGAGGGCTTCTGGGTGATGAGCCGGCACGAGGATGCCATGGCCATCATGCTCGATCCGGTAACGTTTTCCTCCGACAAGGGTGGCGGGCGCACTGCTGGCGGCACCGGGCTGCATGACGAGTACCAGGCTGGCAAGTTCCTTAACTGGACCGACGATCCTCGGCACAAGCGGCTGCGTGGCCTCGTCAACAAGGGCTTCACCAACCGGGCCATCCACGATCTTGAGGCGGAGCTGCGCCGCCGCACGGTCGCCCTGATCGAGGCGTTGCCCGAAAACGAACCGTTCGATTTCGTCGAACGCTTCTCGCGTGATCTCCGCTGCAAGCGATCTGCCTGTTGCTCGGAGTGCCACAAGGAGACCGCGCGCAGCTTGCGGCATGGGTTGACGCCGGTGTCGCCGCACCAACGCCGGAGATTATTGCCAGAGACTATGCGCGGCGCCTGCGTGACTACGCCACCGGCCTGATCGCCCGGAAGCGCAAAAATCTGACCGATGATATCATGTCGACGATTATCAGGGCGCAGCTCGAGCCGGGGAAGATGGCGGCGACGGCGGCCCCCTTACGGATGATGAACTGGTCAATTTCTTCATGCTGCTATTTCCGGCTGGCGCCGAAACGACGCGCAGCGCCATCGCTGGCGGTTTGCGAGCGTTGATAGCACACCCTGAGCAGCTCGAACGGTTGCGCACGACCGGCATCGCCGAGATGCGCATCGCCGTCGACGAGATCCTGCGCTGGACCACGCCCTCGATCCACAAGCGCCGCACGGCAACGCGCGAGGTGAACTACAAGGGCCACCGCATCAAGGCCGGCGACAAGGTCACTTACTGGGAGATGTCGGCCAATCGCGATCAGGCCGTGTTCGACGAACCCTTCCGATTCAACATTGCCCGCTCGCCCAACCGTCACGTGGCCCTCGGCTTCGGTGCCCATGTGTGCCTTGGCGCCAGCCTGGCGCGCATGGAGATTCGGCTGGCCTTCGCCGAGCTGCTGGCGCGGGTTGAAGCCTTCACGCCCGAGGGGCCGATCGAGTGGATGCCGAGCAACCGTCTGCTCGGCATTCGGCACATGCCGCTGAGCATCCAGTTTCGCAGGGACACGATGTTCACTGCCTGACGTGCCTGACCACCGCACCACGACAAGGTCGCCAAACCCTATAATCGGGTAGCCAGCCCCACGTGCAGGTCGGTGCGCGCTCTCACGACAGCTAATGTGACGGGTTTCCGGATGCCGTAGCGTCAGGATAAATCCAGGAAAGGGTGAGCAGCCGACAAGGCTGGAAGTCCGGCAGGGTGAAAGTCCCTGTACCGTCAATTGCCTGTATTCGGACGGTTAGCATATCCGGTGTGTGCGGAGGTAACAAAGCACAATAGGCCCGGACGTAGAAGCCCCAGCTGCCCTGCGGCAGTGTTCGCAGCGGTGGGAACGACCCGGGGGCGAGCAAACTTGGAGGCCGGAACATTACGAAATATCTGCATCCTCGAAACTGGAACCTGCGAGAAGTCGTCATTCGCGGGGTAGACGCGGGAAGCCGACCCATTCTCCTTTTGGGGAAGGCCGATGATGCCGTGGAAGAAACAGGCGCAAGCACACGGTGTACCGCCGGGGAACGGGATCCAGCATCCAAGGACGGACTTTCAGAAATAACGTCGGGAAGCTGCCGTGAGCAGCAGGGACTGGGTACAACCTGCAAGGACTCTCGGAACGAGGCTAATTGCCGAAGGAAGAGAGAGCTCAACGGGAGTGGCACATGAGCCAGTATGAGCGACGACGGAGGGTAACGCCCTCCCAGGAGACGGATCACGTCTCCTCAACGGAGAGTAACACCCGAGTTGGGCAAAGGGGCTCAGGGCACTTGGCGGTCTCCTTGGCTGTCTAGGCGGCCCGGCTTGATAAAACCGGGCGTATGCAGATGACGGCTTCAGGAGGCGAGGCTGGAGGCAAACCAGGAGTGGCGGGGGTGTATACGAACCAGCGTTTAAACCTCTCCAAGCTTTGGGAAGGCCTGCGGAAGACATGCCAAGGCTTCAAACCGGACTCGGGAAATCTGACTGTCCGGGATTATAGGGGGCGTCGGAAAACGTGCGCCATGGTGAGACTGTGAACCCGCCCGCAATCGAAAGAGCGGAAGCGGTAACCCCTCACCTACAGCGTGGCGCGTCCGATTTCTATCCCAGTGAAGAGATGTAGCAGCTCGCCAGCCTTGCAAGCGAGCCTTGCGGGGGTGGTGAAGCAGCTTATCATTCTTGAAGCGTAGGCGGCGGTGCTGAAGCTACGGTGGTCTCGATATGAAAGTCCTCTGGAGCGCTGTCTGTCCGGTGTCACCTGAGGGCATCATCCGACAGCCGCCGACCTCATGAGAACTCGATCGAGCCCGTGCGCTTGCGTTAACGAAGGCTGCGACGCGCAGCACATTGTCGGCAATCACGCGGGCGTTGTCGTGTCCGGCAGAACCGGCAGGGGCGCCACCGATCAAGACGTCGGGGTTGGACCACACCGGCAAGCGAGGGCAGCCGCCGCAGTTGGCCTTAGCAGCTCATGATGTCGCGCCACTCGTTGTGCCATGGACATAGCCACGCTCGTGACTGGCACCGATCAGATGCCCGATCTCATGCACGAGGGAAAAGTTGGCTTTGGCGCAGGCATGGTGCACGACGGCAAAGGCTTCATCCTCATCGGCGCCAACGCGGGTGGCCTGTCCGCAGCCGTCGGCATCATCGACAATCAGAACGGCGACATCGGCCTGGTAGTGGGTCGCGTAGGTCGTGGATTTCATCCATGTAGCCATCGGCCTTGTCCGCGAAGCGCCACAGATGAACGAATTGATCACCCGACTCGACATAGTCGGTCTGATAGGCATGGACGAGCCGCAACTTGATGTGGCCAATGCCGCTCATGCGGAAGGACTCGTTGCCTTCAGCAATGGCGGGCTCGATGACCTCGCCGACGATATCGCGATAGCTTCTGGCCGCCGCCTTGGTGTAGGCGACGATGACATCGATCACCACGCTCCTGCAGCGGGGTACGCCGGGCTCGCGCGGCGGGGTGATGGCGATCGCTCGCTGGGTTGAACGCTGCCAGCTGCATGTCCCTGTCCGCGCGTCTGCGTTGGACGGCGCATGCCGGCGGTTATGGGCCGCAGCGTGCGCTTTTGACCGGTTGCTGGCGACCTGAGCAGCTTCGTTGCCCACGTGCGCCGATGTCTCGAGCGGCGCGCAGGCTGAGCCAGCCAGAGTGCAGCCACTGGGCGAGGCTCAGGCCCAAAATCAGGGCTGCGGCGAGACGGCCTGTCCGCTCAAAAACCGAGGTCAGTTTCTTGGTCATCTTCCGCTTCCCGCCTCGAGCCGCCCGAGGGATGGGATCGGCTTCGATACGGGGCACAGTGCGTGGAGCTCGGCCGTTCCCGCTGTTAGCTGAGGGAACAAGCGGCACGAAAATGTTCTGGCGGGCCCGGTAAGGCGCCCGGCTGGGGTTGGACGACGCATGCCGGCGGTTATGGGCCTCAGCCCGTGCTTTTGACTGGTGCTCGCGGACTAAGGCTTCATTGCCAACGGCTGAGCCAGCGAAAGGCAGCCCCTGGGCGAGGCAGGCACTTAGGGCTACGGCGAGACGGGCCATCCCCTCAGGGCACCGGGCGCGCCGGGGAGGTGCAACGAACCTTCGTCGCTTTCCGGGAGATGCAGAGCCTGCAAGGCAACCATGGCTCCGCCGCCGAGGGGGCAACGAGGGCGAACTGATAGGCCAAATCCATCATGGCGCTGCAGCTTGTGCCCGCGGTCTCTGGCAAGGAGAAGCTTCGATATCCGCTCAAAAACCGAGGCCGGCTTCTTGCTCATCTTTCCGCTCCCGCCTTGGGCCGCCCAAGTGATGGATCGGCTTCGATACTGGGCACCGTGCGCGAGCTCGGCCCCGGTGGGTCAGGACACCTTTTCAGTAGGATTTCGACCTTCTCCGCATTTCAAACTTGCGGCTGAGGCCATGTGGTCAGAGGCGGACGTCGAGCGCTCTTCGGGCACGCGGTATTTGGCGAAGGATTTTCGCCGGACCTGAAATCAGCTCTCATTCGCGCGGACGGCAAAGCCAGAAGCACTCTGTTCGAAGCCCGTCGAGCCGGTGTGGGGACCGATCAACGCAAGTTGGTCGAATCTCTGACGATGCCTATCGCGGTCCTAAATGGCGCCGAGGACCCATTCATCAATCTCGACTATATCGATGGCATTTCCTTTAAAGAATCTTTGGCGCGGACAATGTCAGAGAATCGCCGGCGCCGGGCATGCGCCGTTCCTTCAGAAGCCTACCGTGTTCAATGAGATTTTAGGTGAGTATCTCGCTGAACTTGCCAATCATGGATGACGAGCCGCGGCTCTGCAGGTCGTGCCTCCCGAATCACGCGCTCCGAAGTACCAGGCAGTTATGGGTCGATTGTGTTGCAAAAGTATTTTGGAGCCCGTCGGCGCTAGCAAGTGCGGAAATCGATTCCTGCCCGGGTCCGATGGCAGACCAGGGTTCCACACAGAACCGACGATGCAGGATCAGATCTCTATCAGTCATGCGATCTATCAGACGGCTGCAGCGAAGGGGTAGGGTACACGTCTGCGATCTCTTCTTGGGTCGCCGCCTGGCAAACCAGCCGTTGGCGGCCTTGCCGTTCGCCTTGAACGCAGCATGCGCCGCCCATGTGCGGTTCGTTTTCCCGAGCCCAGTGCAAGGCGCACACACCTGGGTTTCAAAAGACCTTCCCAATGCCGTCAGCTCGTAGTCCACCCGGGGCGGGATGGTCGGCGTCACCTTTCGGGTGATCAGTCATCCTCCGGCGAGCACCGCCCTGTCGCGGAAGCGGTTAGGCGCCGAGCGAGCTCACGTAACGCTGCAACTTGGATGATCAGGATTCAAAGACGCCCATAACTCTAGTCTTTAAGGCGACGCCTCCAGAGGCCGGGACTGATACCCACCCTGCCCGTGAAAACGCGTGTGAAGTGGCTCTGGTCTGCGAATCCGTGACCCCTCGATCGCGAGCTCGTCGATCACTGAGGCCTGTATTTGCGGAGGTTTCAGCCCACACAGGGCAGCTGGACAAGGCTGTGCGCGCGAGTGCTGAGCGCAGTGTGGCGGGGTCAATCACCGGCGCCGATGCACAGTGCCCCAGTCTCCGGAGTCTGGTCGATGCCGATAGTCGCCACGGAAGATGATTTCGCCGGCAGCGTCACGGCTAAACGGTTCGGATCCTCGAAATATCCTATTTGATTTCGGCTTTCTAAGCGACACATCGGCCAACATCGTCAACGAGCTTCCTGACTAACCAACGGTTCTCGACGCCCCATTTTTACCGTCTGAGAAAATACCGTCAGAGACCAGAACAATCCGCCTAATAACAACGCCTTGAGGCCAAGTGTGAGGTGGCGCTGGAGACGAATGCCCTGACGGTATGGGGAAAATGCCCAAACAACCCTTCAGCGCATACCCTCAGAAATACCGTCAAATTGTTTTCGCTTGCCGGCGTAGATCGCGATAGATGCTGAAAGGAGAATTATGGTCGATCAGCCGGTTACCGCAACTTGCCGATAGTCCGCGGACAGTCCCCGTCACTCCCACTCGATCGTGCCCGGCGGCTTCGCTGGTCACGTCGTACACCACGCGGTTGATGCCGTTGACCTCGTTGATGATGCGGGTGGCCACGCGGCCCAGCACGTCGTGCGGGAAGGGGTAGAAGTCGGCGGTCATGCCGTCGGTGGAGGTGACGCGCGCGCAGCGCGCACACGTGGTCGTAGGTGCGCGCATCGCCCATCACGCCGACGGTGCGCACGGGCAGCAGCACGGCGAAGGCCTGCCAGATCTTGTCGTAGAGGCCGGCCTTGCGGATCTCGTCGAGGAACACCGCGTCGGCCTTGCGCAGGATGTCGAGCTTCTCCTGCGTCACGTCGCCCGGGATGCGGATGGCCAGGCCCGGGCCCGGGAAGGGGTGGCGCCAGATGAAATGCTCCGGCAGCCCCAGCTCGCGGCCGAGCGCGCGCACCTCGTCCTTGAACAGCTCGCGCAGCGGCTCGATCAGCTTGCAGGTTCATGCGCTCGGGCAGGCCGCCGACGTTGTGGTGCGATTTGATGGTCACCGACGGCCCGCCGGTGAACGACACGCTCTCGATCACGTCGGGATAGAGCGTGCCCTGCGGCCAGGAACTGGGCGCCGCCGAGCTTCTTGGCCTCCGCCTCGAACACGTCGATGAACAGCGCGCCGATGGCCTTGCGCTTGGCCTCCGGGTCGGTCTTGCCGGCCAGCGCTGAGCCAGGAAGCGCCCGGCTGCGCATCGACGTGCACGCAGCGGAATATTGAAGTGACCGCGGAACAGCGTCACGACCTGCCTTGGCCTCGTCGAGCCGCAACAGGCCGTGGTCGACGAAGATGCAGGTGAGCTGGTCGCCGACGGCCTCGTGGATCAGCACGGCCGCCACCGCGCTGTCGACGCCGCCGGACAGCCCGCAGATCACCCGGCCGGCTTGCCGACCTGGGCGCGGATCTTGGCGATCTCGCTCGAGCTCTGAAATGCGCCATGCTCCAGTCGCCCGGCAGGCCGGCGATGCGGCGCACGAAGTTGCCGATCAGCTGGCTTCCCGCGCGGGTGTGCGCCACCTCGGGGTGGAACTGCACGGCGTAGAGCTTGCGCGTTCTCGTCGGCGATGGCCGCAAACGGAGCGCCCTTCGACACGCCCACCACCTTGAAGCCCGGCGGCAAGCTGCGTGACGCGGTCGCCGTGGCTCATCCACACGGTGTCGCGCTCGCCCTTCTTCCAGACGCCGTCGAACAGCGCCGCTGTCGCCGGTGACCTCGAACTCGGCGCGGCCGAACTCGCGGTGGTGGCCGCCTCTCCACGCCGCCGCCCATCTGCGCCACCATGGCCTGCTCGCCATAGCAGATGCCGAGCACCGGCAGCCCGGCCTTGAACACCCAGTCGGGCGCCCGCGGCGTGCCGAACTCGGTGACGCTGGCCGGCCCGCCCGGACAGGATCGACGGCCTGCGGCTTGAGGCGCTCGCAGCGCGTCCTCGGCGCTTGTTGAAGGGCACGATCTCGGAGTAGACGCCCTGCTCGCGCACGCGCCGGGCGATCAGCTGCGTCACCTGGCTGCCGAAATCGATGATGAGGACGGTTTCGGTCATGTTTCTGAGGTCATCGGCGAGGCCGGCAGAGCAGGACGGGCGCCGAGCCTTCGATAGCCACCATCACCGCGAAAGGTCAAGCTGAGGCCGGTGCGCCAGGACCAAAATCGCTTTTGCGCGTGCCGCCCGGGTTCCGCGCGCCGAGGCGAGGGACTGATCCCTGTGGCGACAGCAGTGCCTCACTCGGCGGCCACGGATTGACCATGGCCATTGCCCGGGACCTGGGCGTGAAGCGGTTCAGCCACGATGCCGAGCCGTTCCACGGCCGCCAGCAGGATCTGTGACAAGCAGCTCCGCAGTAGCGCATGCCCTGGAAGCCGGCCATGATGTTCATCTTGCCGTCCCAGCACCAGCCGGGGTTCGGGTTGACCTCGAGCAGCTTGATCTCGCCCTTGGCATCGGCGCGGAAGTCGAAGCGGGCGTAGTCGCGGCAGCCCAAGCCGCTCGAACAGACGCGAGGAGCTGTCGATCAGCTGCTGCTGCTTCTGATCGGCCAGCGTCGCCTCGCGGTACTTGATCTGGGTCCAGTAGGGGCTGTCCGGCTCCCACTTGGATTCATAGCCCAGGATCTTGGGCAGCCTTTCGTCGAGCCTGGAGTAGTCGACCTCGAGGATCGGCAGCGCCCTGCAGGCCCTGATCGGGATTGCCGACCAGGCCGCACCGAGTACTTCCGCGCCGGTCAGGAACTCCTGCACCAGCACGCCTCGCCTTGGGAAACTCAGCGCGCAGCCGGTCGAGATGAGTCAAGCAGGGCCTTCTCGTTGGTGACGACGGAGTCCTTGGTGATGCCCTGACTGCTGTCGCCCTGGTTGGGCTTCAGCAGCGCCGGGAAACACCGACGGCAGGGTCGCGCCCTGGTCGCCCGGGCGCACGTAGCTTTCGAGCGGCACCGGCACGTCGAGGCCCTGGGCCACCGCGCGCACCAGCCCCTTGTCGTAGCAGGCGGCCAGCGCCGAGGGCCCGGCGCCGGTGTAGCCGATGCCCAGCACCTCGAGCAGGGCTGGCACGTGCAGCTCCTTGAAGGGGTCGTTGTTCCAGCCCTTCGTCGCACAGGTTGAAGACCAGGTCGGTGCTGAGCTCGGACAGATCCCGCTCCAGCGTGCCGTGGTTGTCGAGGTAGCGGAACTTGTAGCCCGGCAGCTCCGACAGCGCATCCTTGAGCTTGCGCACGGTTTCGAGGTCCTCCGGATTGAAGGTGCCGCCGCGCTTGACCTGATCGGGCAGCCGGTGGTCGCCCATGAGCGACGGTGACGTCGAGCGCCTGCAGCCTGCCCGCGATGCTTGCGCACCGGCAGTTGCGGGGCGTCGGCGGTCAGAAGGATGCGGCGCGCCATCATGCCGAGATCCTGGTCGCGATCGGAGAGGGCCTCGGCATGGCCATGGTGGCGCACGTTGCGGAAGCCCGTCTTCTCCAGCAACTTGGCGATGCTGTCGCGCGTATAGAGGCGCTCGGCATAGAACTGGTCGGCGATTACGCCCATCTCGTCGTGGACGATAACCTCGCGCGAGATCAGCCGTTCCCCATCCTGGCTGATCGAACGCTCGCGGCAGACGAAGTGATGCTCGTCGATCCACTCCCACGACCGCTTGATCGAAGTTGTCGTGCATGTGGCCGCCGTCGGTGATGTCGAGCACCAGCTGCCCGCTGGGGCGCAGAATCTTGCCGACCGCGGTCAGGACCTTCTCGTCGTCCTGCTTGTTGGAGAAGTAGCCGAACGGAGTTGCCCATGATGGCAACGCAGTCCATGCTGTTCTCCGGCAGCCGCGGATTGCGTGCATCGCCTTCCTTGAACAGCACCTGCAGCGCCTTCGCCCTGCGCCCGCTTCTTGGCGAGCCGCACGAGGTAGCGCGAGCGGTCGAGCCCCATCACGTGCTTGAAGCCGCGCCGGGCGAGCTCGAGGCAGTGCCGACCCTGGCCGCAGCACAGGTCGAGGATGTGGCTATAGCGGCTGCATCGGCCGCCGCGGAGACGATGAAGTCCACCTCGCGGCGCGTGTTCTCCAAGTTCTCGACGACATCGCCGTCGGTCTTCACATAGAGGGCGTTGAAGAGCTTGCGCCACCACTCTTCGGGCAGGTGCGCCTCGAGATCCGCAACCGGGCCGAGACACGAACGCGTGGCCAAGGACGCCTGGGTCGCTTCGCCTTCGACGGCATTACCATGGTGGACGAGCTGTCCTCCTCGCTGCTGGCGGCTTGCGGTCGCTGGGGGACGACGGCTCTCCGTGGCGACGCCGACCTTCGTGGCGGTCAAGACGAGACCCCGCTGGGCCTCAGGAAAACGCGAACGTATTAGTCCCTCGATCATCGGCTGTCAAACTTTTATCTGTGGACGATCGGGTCTCTGATGCAAGCTCGCCGTCTTGTCGAGCGCCGCTCCGCGGCAACACTTCACGCCTGGCGTCGCAAGCACGGCGATGAAGAATCCATCGCGTGCCGTGGCGCGCCGGCGTGAGACAGCAGACGATCGCTCGCTGCCATCGGCCGAGGCCGGCAGCGTCGCCGCCGACGCCGCGCGCCCACGCCTCGCGCCATGGCAGCGCGGCGAAGCCGGGAATGGTTCGCCAGAAACCAGGCGATCTGGTCGCCATTCTCCTCCGGCAGCACCGAGCAGGTGACGTAGACGAGCCGGCCGCCGGGTTTGACCATGCGGCGCCGGCCAGCGAGGATGGCGCGCTGCTCGCCCTGGCGCTGGCGCGAGGTTGGCCGGCTTCAGCCGCCACTTGGCGTCCGGCCGCCGCCGCCAGGCGCCGCTGCCCGTGCAGGGGGCGTCGACGAACACCGAGATCGAAGCGGGGGCCGAGCGCGCGTCAGGCGCGGCTGCGTCGCCGGCCGGCGAGCACCTGGGCGTTGCGCGCGCCGGCCCGTTTCAGCCGCTCGAAGATCGGCCGCAGGCGCAACAGCATCGTCGTCGTAGGCGTAGACCTGGCCGGTGTTGCGCATGGCGGCGGCGAAGGCCAGCGTCTTGCCGCCGGCGCCTGCACAAATATCGAGCACCTGCTGGCGCGGCGCGGCGTCGGCCATCAGCGCGGCGAGCTGCGAGCCCTCGTCCTGCACCTCGTACCAGCCCCGTCCATGGCCGACCTCGGCCTCGACGTTGGGCTGCCGGCCCGGCCGTCCGGGGCGGGCAGCCGCACGCCGATCGGCGAGTAGCGGCGTCGTCTCGGCGGCGAAGCGGGCCAGCGCCTTCAGCACCTTGTCGCGGTCGGCCTTGAGCGTGTTGACCCGCAGGTCGACGGGCGCCCGCCGCGCCAGCGCCGCGCCCTTCCGTCGGCGGCAGCCGCGCCGAAAGCGCGCGTGCGAAGGAGGGCTCGAGCCAATCCGGGAAGTCGCCGCGCACCGAGACCGGCGCATCGGCCGGCACCGCGCGCGCCAAGGCCGACCTGCTCGGCCTCGCTCAGCGGCTCCACGCGCATGCGGCGAGCCGTCGGCGCTGGCGATCACCGCCGCCGGCGACAGGCCGAGCGCCTGCGGGGCGGCGGCCAGAGCGATCGCGCGGGGGCTATCGCTCTCCATCTGCGCGGCGAGCGAGCGCCGGCGGCGCAGGGCGTCATAGACCAGGTTGCCGATGGCCGCACGGTCGCCGGAGCCGGCGAAGCGGTGGCTCTTGCCCCAGTCGGCGAGCGCGGTCGCCGGCGGGCCGGTGCCGGCTCAGCGATCTCGTCGAGGACCTCGATGGCGGCCTTGATGTGCGCGCCAGGCCGCATGCATGCTCACGGCGACCCCGCCGTGCCGACATGCAAGAGCAGCTTCAGCCACATGACGGCCAGGATCAGGAAGCCGAGCGCGAACGCCGGCGTGCGCCAGCGCACCTTGTTGGGCCGACATGGATCGCGGCATGTGACGATGCGCGCGACAGCACGAACAGCCCAGGCCAGCACCACCATCAGCGATATCGGCGCCCCTTGGTGATCAGCGCGAAGCGCCACCACCGCATAGAACAGCACCGGCAGCTCGAACTGGTTGCGCTGGTTGGCGGCACGCTTCTCGGCATCTTCCGGCCACGCGACACGTGCCCAAGGCCAGGTCGGCAGCCGCCGCGTGCGCGGTCCACGGCAGCACTGGCGCGCGCTGCGGGCGACGGCCAGCAAGGCCGTAGACGATGAAGGTCAGAAGCGACCTGCACGAACACCGGGTAAAGAATGACGACCTGGTTCACGGGATCTTCCGGCTGCGCACGAGCCGGTTGCGATCATTGGCTGAGGAGACGCTAGCCGCTGCGCGTGGTAGTTGGGGCGCTTCCCGCGTGATGGCCGACACCGTGCGGTGTGGCTCTCGCTGGCGCCCGCCGGCGAGATGCGCACGAACCGGGCCCGCTCGCGCAGGGCAGCGAGGTTGGCGCGCGCCGACATAGCCCATGCCGGCGCGCAAGCCTCCGACCAGCTGGTGCAGCACGCCGTCGACCGGGCCCTTGTAGGGCACCTGACCCTCGATGCCTTCTGGCACCAGCTTGAGGGTGTCCTTGACCTCCTGCTGGAAGTAGCGGTCGGCGCTGCCGCGCGCCATGGCCCCGACCGAGCCCATGCCGCGATAGGCCTTGTAGGTGCGGCCCTGGTAGAGGTAGGTCTCGCCCGGCGCCTCGTCGGTGCCGGCCAGCAGCGCGCCGCATCATCACGCAGTCGGCGCCGGCGGCGAGCGCCTTGACGATGTCGCCGGAGAACTTGATGCCGCCGTCGGCGATGACCGGCACGTCCTGCTTTTTGGCCGCCTCGACCGCATCCATGATGGCGGTGAGCTGCGGCATGCCCACGCCCGCCACCACCCGCGTGGTGCAGATCGAGCCCGGGCCGATGCCGACCTTGACCGCGTCGGCGCCCGCATCGATCAGCGCCTTGGTGCCGTCGGCCGTGGCGACGTTGCCGGCGATCACCTGCACGCGGTTGGATTGCTTCTTGATGCGCGTCACCGCGCTCGAGGACGCGGCTGGAATGGCCGTGCGCGGTGTCGACCACGACCAGATCAACGCCGGCCTCGATCAGCCGTTCGGCGCGCTCGAAGCCATCGTCGCCAACGCTGGTGGCGGCCGCCACGCGCAGGCGGCCGTGCTCATCCTTGCAGGCATTGGGGTACTTCTGCGCCTTCTCGATATCCTTGACCGTGGATCAGCCCGATGCAGTGGAAATTGTCGTCGACCACCAGCAGCTTTTCAATCCGGTGCTGGTGCAGCAGTCGTTCGGCATCCTCGCGTCTGACGCCTTCGCTGACGGTGATCAACTTCTTGGTCATCAGCTCGGGAGACGGGTGTGCGGGTGTTGGTGGCAAAGCGCACGTCGCGATTGGTGAGAATGCCGAGCAGCTTGCCGCTTGCTGCCGTCCGCCACCACCGGGACTCCGGAAATCTTTCTTTCCCCATCAGGCGCAGGGCGTCGGCCAGTGTCGCCGTGGGCGAAATCGTATAGGGGTTGACCACCATGCCGGCGACGTAGCGCTTGACCATGGCCACCTGCTCGGCCTGGGCCTCGGCGGCGAGGTTGCGATGGACGACGCCGATGCCGCCGGCCTGGAGCCATGGCGATGGCAAGCCGCCCTTCGGTGACGGTGTCCATCGCCGAGGAAAGGATGGGGATTGTCACCGAAATCTCGCGGGTGACGCGGAGGTGACGTCGGTCTCGCCCGGCAGGACGTCGGAGGGTCGCGGCACCAGCAGCACGTCGTCGAAGGTCAGGGCAACGCTGCTCTCATCCAGGACGGGCCGCTGCGCCATAGTCCGCTCTCCTGCCGTCAGGTTGGCCGAACACGGGCGCGCCGGGCCCATCTTGCTCGGCACGCGGCCCATGAGCCGCCCTGTGGTGGAATCGTTCCAAGCTTCCTATTAGCAGAGCCCACCCAGTGAGGGAAGGCGGTCGGCCTTGCTCGGGAGGCGGAAGCGACGGCATCGCCGAAGGGGCGGCTACGGCCGCGGGTCATGCTGAAGTTTTTGCCCGTCGAGGTCGCCTCTGGCCGCGCCGAGCCCGCGGGCGAGGGCATCGACCCCAGGGGACCGCGCCACGATCCCCGAGCGCATCGACCGGCTGGCGATCAGGCGCGAAACTGGGTCGCCGTGACGTACAGCTCAGCCGATTCGGTACGGCTGGCAGGTGGCTTGACGTGCCGCACGCTGGCAAAGGCTTTTGAGCCGATCGAGAGCAGCGCCCGTTCAGAGCCGCCCTGGAACATTTTGCACACCAACGCCCCACCCGGCGCCAGCACTTCGACGGCAAATTCGGCGGCCGCTTCGGCCAGTGCCATAATGCGCAGGTGATCTGTGCAGCTGTGCCCGGTGCCCTGCGCGCGGCCATGTCGGACAAGACGACGTCGGCGCCCCCGTCGCGCAGGAGCGCCTTGAGCCTGGCTGGGGCCGTTTGCGCCAGTGAAGTCGCCCTCGAGGAAGACGACGCCCGGGAGCGGCGCCATCGCCAGCAGGTCGATGGCCACGACCTGGCCGCGCCCGGCGAGGGATCGCACGCGTGCCGCCGCCACCTGGCTCCAGCCGCCCGGGGCGCGCCCAGATCGACCACGCGCCGGCCGGGCCGCAGCAGGTGGTACTTGTCGTCGATCTCGATCAGCTTATAGGCGGACCGCGAGCGGTAGCCCTCGCGCTTGCGCGGCCGCAACATAAGCGGTCGTTGAGCTGCCGCTCGAGCCAGCGCTGGGAGGAGGCCGTGCGCTGCTTGGCGGTCTTCAGGCGGACTTTGAGATGATGCCGGCCCGTCGGCCGGCCGCGGTCGGGACTGCCTCATGCAAGCCTCAGGCCTCGAGCGGAGTGCATCGCCGCCTCGCCCGGCGCCGCCCTCTGTCCGCGCCGAGAGGCCGGAAAGGTAGGTAGCCACCAGATCCTCGATCAGCCGGTTGGCGGTCTCCGTTGTGACCACGGAAGGCTTGTCGGCGGTCGACAGCGACGTGATGCCATGCACCCCGCCCACAGAACTGCGCGCCGCGCTGGCGCTTGCTGCATCCTGGCCTGGACCGAACTCTGGTGCCAGGGCCGTCTCGACCCGGCTCATCAGGGTTTCAAGCTTTTGCTGATACCAAGATGGAAGCGCTGTGCCGGCCGGTATGTGGTGCTCAAACAACAGGTTCCAGAGCTTTGGTTTTTCGTGCGTGAAGCGCGAGATAGGTAGGGCCAGCCGTGTCACGCGCGTGCGAGGCATCCCCTTCATTGAGCAGCCCCGCGAGCCGCTGGTCCAAGGCGTCGAGCACGCGCGCCTCGGATGTTGAGCACGACATCGTCGAGGTTCTCGAACATGTTGTAAATCGTGCCGGGAGAATAGCCGATACGACGTGGCAATCTCGCGCGCCGACAGGCCGGCGATACCTTGGGCTTCGATGATATCCTCGCGCCGCATCAAAATCAGTTCGCGCAGCTGCTGCGGCGTGTGCGTCGACCAGTCGTCCCATGGCCTCCCGGCCCTAGCCCTGCCATGCCTCAGCGCTTGCTTCCTCACGGCGGGTCCACCAGCATAGGTGGAAATGGCCTCTTTGGGCAAATACAACCGGGGATTGTCCCGGCCGCTGGCCAGTCGCGCGCGGACCGCCGCTCCAGCCACGGGGTAGGGCACTCGCGGGGGCCAGCTCCGCGCGCCGTCCGTTCGCCGCCCGAGCCTCAGAACGCCGGCATCGGGCAGGGGGTGTTGTTCAGCTGCATCAGCATGGCCGCTCGGCTGCGCGGCTTCAAATAGATCGTCTCGAGTCAGCGTATGAGACCCCGGTCCCGGAGGTTGCGCCAGCGTGGCGCTTCGCGCTTCATGGCGGTCGAAGATCAGGGGCTTGTAGTCACTGGCTGACCTCGGCGACCACGACGCTGTCGTTGCTGGTGAGCAGGTTGGGCGGGATGCTCTGGATGGTGTTGGAGCAGACGCAGGTTTGGGTTTTCGTCCAGGCCGCTTGTAGGTGCACTGACCGGGATTGCTTTGTGGTGGTTGCGTTGGCTGGGGTAGAGGTGACGCTTGCGGCAGCGTGATTTCCAGTGGATCTGGCTATAGGGCTCCAGGATGTAGCCGCCGACCTTCATGATGTCGCCGATCTCGGTGTGCGAAATCTGGCTCGGCCGCGCGCCACGAGGTCGGCGGTGGAGCTGGCGACCCGCGTCACGCGCCGGTCGACGGTGATGACCAGGCTGAGTCCGACCGCCCCAAAGAACGCTGGCCGACATGATCGGCACGATCAGCGCAAACTCAATGGCGGCGACACCGCGCCGGTCGCGGCGGCATTTTTGACGGTGGCGCTGATGCGGGTTGTTAGTCGCAACGAGGCTGCGACGACACACTGGCTTTCGATGCCCCCGGATTGCTGCGCGAGCCTCCAGGTGGGCTCAGTTGCAGGGTTCCGTGCGGAAGGTCAGCACGGACGCCTGCATGAGCAGGGCGCCGTTTTCCAGATTGCCTAACCGGATGAAGGGCAGCTTGCCGCCGCAATCCCAGGGATAGCAGACGGTGACCAAAACGACGGAAATGGCGTTGCCGGATCAAAGGCCGCGACCTCCTCGGTCATGACACCGTTGGTCTTGGGTTCAACGATGCTGCCGAAATTGGCGTTGCTCTGCACGATCACGACCGCCTTGCCGAGGCAACTGAAGAAGCTCGGCGCCTTGGCGCACATGGCCTCGCTTGAACAGCTTCTTGCGATCGTCGTTGGTGGTTGCCGCCGATAGTCGCCCTGGGACTGCTCGCACCGCTCGGTCACGAATGGCGCGTGCCGCCTGCCACACTGGCGTTCTCGAGCGTGAACGTGGTGAAAAAGTAGAGAGCAGACCGAGAGGATGCCAAACAGCAAGAGAACTGAATGGCAGCGCCACCATGCTTGAATTCGATGGCCGTCGCTCCTGACTGCTCCGCCTGCCAACGCCGCAACAGCTCAATTGCGTTGGCATCGGCACCTAGGCCGCAGTTGGCGCCATCGTTGCCGCCTCTTCCTACGCGAGCTCAAAGAGCCCCATCCATGCTCTTGCCGCACTCTGTGGGGGAGTGTTGAAGAGCCGGTAAACCCGAGGCTCTGGCGTTGGCAAAGCTTCGCCTTAGTGCGCCAGCTCTACGGGCTTGCCGCAGGAGCGCCGCTATCGGCGGCACGTCTCGGAAAAGCCGATCTTGGCCTGGCGCGGCCTTGAGATCATATCGAAGTATTTCTGGTCATCGCCGATGACGATTGAGGGATGCATTGGGGTGCAATTGAAGGTCTGCCGCTCTGGTGCCGCGCTGCAGGATTGACGACCTTGGCATCGTCGCGCCGCACGAGCAACGCTGGTCCTGGATAACGTTGCGCTCGGCATCAGCGCGATGACGTTGGTGATGCTGAAACTCTTGCCAGTGACGACAGCTGGTTTGCCCGACTGGATGGCGATGTCGTGCGCTGGCGTGGTTACCGATGATGATTTCGGATGCCGGACGCGGCAGCCTCAGCAGCTGCGCGATCGATCATATCTGACGATCAGTTCGTCGGCGGCGAGCGCGGCAGGAATGGCCAAGCAGAGCGCTTGCTGCGGCTGAGAGGGCAAACAGCACGGCGAAGCGCCCAATGCGAGGGACGTTGCACGGGCAGCGATCAGTGGCGGCCGTTTCTTTGCGGCGAATAAAGCTGACGCATTTTGTCTGGTGAAATGGTGAAGAAGCGCAGAACGCGATGAGGCCGACGGCGCGATCGACACGGCGCGGACCGCGGGTCGCCACACGGCGGCGGCAGCGCTTTGCCCGGCGCGCGCGGCCGCCAGGCACCACGGAGCCATGCGTGCGGGAGATAAATGCCGCGCGCCTTTCTTTGACCCGCCTGGTTGCGGGGCGCTCGGCGCTCAGCACGGCACGCGGGCCAAACCAATTCTGCACCGCGGCAGCAGATCTTAACGTGCAGAGTTTCTCGCCTGATTCCTATTATTGTTGCGCCATCAAATATTCAGATTAACCAATCAATTCGCCGGATATTTTGAACTTCAATTCAAATACAAGCGACGAATTCTTGTGATAAATTGGCGAACAACCAGATTAATTCAATTTTGGCGCGGAATTTATCTTGGTAATGGCAGCGATCTTCTGAAGCGATAGCTGCGCGGTTGTTTTAACTCGACTCTTTGATTGGCCGCCTGTAGGGTTGGTCAAGTTCAGCCGCGCGGCTTGGGCCCAGGGCGTGAACGCGAACCGCGCAAGCGCGCTAGCTTCTGAATGAGTGGGAGAGTGGTCGCGAAGAACTTCGTTGCTCGTTTCGTAAAGGACGAGTCTGGTGCGACGGCCATCGAGTATGGCCTCATCGCGGTCCTGATTGCCATAGCCATCATCGGCGCCGCCCGCGCCCTTGGCGACGCAGATCGGGACAACCTTCAACACGTCGTCACCGAGATGCAGAACACCGGCGGCGGCGGCAGCGGCAGCACTCTACATGCCTCTCGGCGTCCTCCGCCGGCGTTGGCCGCTTCGCTCAGGTGCAGGCGGCTTTGCTCATTCCCGCCCGCTGGCTTTTGACCGGCGCTCACCTGGCGCCAAGCCGACCGCGGTTGCGCCGCCCGCGCAGGCGACGTTTCGCAAGGATTGCCCGCCGTGCTCGACCTGATCTTGCTCCCGCTGTTGCCGAGTAGCCTGGGCGTTTACCGCGGCCATGGATCTCCTCACCATGACCATTCCGAACCGAGTTGCCCTCGTTCTGCTCATGGCGTTTTTTCCCGCCGTTGTGTTACCGCCATCGGCTTGTTTGATGATCGCGGTGCGCATTTGGCCGCCGGGCTCTGTGTTCTCCTGCTCGGCATGGTCTTCTTCTTTGCGGTTGGTGCAGCGCGGCGGTGACGCTAAGTTGTTTAGCCGCCATCGCCCTCTGGCTCAGCTTCGATAACCTGTTTCAATACCTTGCTTTACACGGCCGTGGCGGGGCATGTTGGCCACCGCCTTGCCATCTATCGTGATGATCTCGTTCACATCACCAGTCGTCCTACATCTCCATCCTTTGGACCACGCAGTTCGGACAATTCCTGCTCCTGTGTGCCGGTTGTTGATGACGCGAATTCTGGTTATGCGCGAAATGATCAAACTGCAGCACTTGAGCCGCGCGAGGCGCGGTCTCAGGCCTGAACGGACCGTGAAGACGGATGGGCCATGCTTGGTACAATATCGTGGGGCTTCAACTCCGCAGATCGTTGTCACGCTGCTTGCCGCCATCGCGGCATATACCTGGCGACCGCATTGACCGTGCTGATGCCCGTGCGCTATCGCGCGACCGTCTCGCCACGCGCATGCAGGTGATGGCAAACCGAGTCGGGCGACAATGAAAGATGCGCGTCGCCACGCCTTGCCGATCTTGCCAAGAAAAGAGGGCCAGGGCCGCCTGCGCATCGCGCCCAAGGGCTTCATGCAGGATATCGTCGGTGCTGGGTTCAACCTCAGGAGTATGTTCAGAGACCGAGGAGGTGCGCGACAAGCTGAAGATGGCAGGCTTGCGCGGCAGGCGCCGCTCGTCGCCAGCAATACGTAACCGGAACGAAGTACAACCT
>ERZ1370068.4918-contig-3968_pt1 | contig 39524 bp, 49 predicted proteins | sample MGYA00561227_ERZ1370068 | MGnify/ENA primary metagenome ERZ1370068 (study PRJEB38410, sample SAMEA6850437) | metagenome | study: Metagenomic assessment of the ecological functions of the soil: analysis of the soil microbiota associated with the... | reverse complement strand
GTGTACTTCGTTCAGTTACGTACTTTACCCGCCCGGTTCATCCTCCCCCAGGCGCACTACTCACGCACGTCGCACGCGCGGGCCAGACGCTGTACATCTCCGGACGGCTGGCCATGGATCTTCGGGCGCCGTGGTCGGTCCCGGCGACGCCCGCGCGCAAGCGCGACAGTGCTACGCGAACCTGGCCGCGATCCTCGCGCACTACGGCGGCGGCCTCCGCCACCTGATGAAGACGACCACGTACATCACCCACTGGGCCTACCGTCCGCTGGTCGCGGCGGCCGCGCACGACGAGCTGTGGCAAGTGCCGCCTATCCCGCCAACACCCTGGTCGTCGTGCAGGGCCTCGCCGAGCCGCACTTTCTGGTGGAGATCGAAGGCCTCGCGGTTCTCGACTAGGGTCAGGCGCTGTACCGGATCCGCGGGTCGAGATAGCCGTACAGCACGTCGACCGCCAGGTTGATGGTCATGAACATCACGGCGATGAACAGGATGGTCGACTGCGTGAGCGGATAGTCGCGCTGGTAGATCGACCACAGCACGAGCCGGCCCACCCCGGGCAGCGTGAACACTTCCTCGACGACGACGGTGCCGCCGAGGAGGATGCCCATCTGCAGGCCGGCCACCGTCACGATCGGGATCAGCGCGTTGCTGGAGCGCGTGCTTGAGGATCGACCAGCGCGGCTCGGTCAGGCCCTTGGCCGCGCGCGGTGCGGATGTACTCCGAGCGCAGGCACGTCGAGCATGCACGCGCGCGTGGTGCGCGCGATGTTGGCGGCGCTGGCCGTGCCCGAGACACAGCGCCGGCAGCGCCATGATGGTGAGGTTGCGCCGCGGGTCGGTGCAGAAGTCGACCCACACGACGGGCGGCATCCAGCGCAGGTAGATCGAGAAGAACAGGATCAGCATCGTGCCCTGCCAGAACACGGGGATCGACAGGCCCAGCAGCGTCCCGACGCGCGTGACGTTGTCGATCGGCGCTGGTCCCGCCGGGTCGCGGAGACGATGCCCGGCCGGCATGCCGAGCGCCGAGCGCGAAGCCGACGGCCAGCGCCGTCAGCTCGAGCGGTCACGGGCAGACGCTCGAGGATCAGCGCGACCACGGGCTTGCCCGTCCGCCACGAGGTGCCGAGGTCGCCCGTGCGCCAGCCCGCCGATCCAGCGCGCGTACTGCACGTCACCACGGCTGGTCGAGCCCGAAGAAGCGCTTGAGCTGCGTCCACCATCGCCGGGCTCACGATCGGCGTCGGCGCCGATCATCTGCTCGACCACGGTGCCGGGGACCAGCCGGAGCATCAGGAAGATCGAGCACGCGTCAGCCCGACCAGCGTCAGGGCCATCGAGTACAGCCGACCACGAGGTACCGGCCCATCGGGCACGCTCCGCACGTTCAGGCCTTGTCGATCCACACGCCCTCGAAGCCGTACAGCAGCGTCGTCGGGTGCTGCTGCGAAGCCCTTCACGGAGGCCTGGGTGAAGTCGATCGTGCTCGGCCGAGAAGAGCCAGAGGTGCGGCACGTTCTCGAGGATCATGATCTGGACCTTGTCGTAGATCTCCTTGCGCTTCTTCTGGTCCATCGTGCGCCGGCCCTCCTCGAGCAGGGCGTCGAGCTCCGGCACGCTCCAGCTGTTCCAGTTCTGGCCCCTTGGTCGAGTGCAGGCGCCCGGAAGAACGCGGTGTCCGGGATCGGCGTAGCCCGGCGTCGTGTTCATGGTCATGTCGAAGTCCTTGGCCAGCCAGCGCTTGATCCACACCGCGTACTCGACGTTCTCGATCTCCGCGGTGATGCCGATGCGCTTGAGCTGGGCGGCGACGACCGGCGCGCCCGAGACCATCGTGGGGAACGGTCGGGATCACGCATGCAGCTTCACGGTGAAGCCGCCGGCCAGGCCCGCGTCGGCCATGAGCTTCTTGGCCTTGTCGACGTCGGGCTTGTAGTAGCGCATCCACTGCTCTTCCGGGAGCTGCCACTGCTTCATCGGCGCGCGTGGCCGGCGCGGTGAGCCGGCCGAAGCCGGCGGCGGCCACGCGCAGCACCTGCGCTGCGGTCCACCGCCCAGCGAGATCGCCTGACGCACGCGCACGTCCTTGAGCGGGCGCCGCGGCTCGCGTTGATGTTGAGGATAGTCGTAGCCCAGCCGCGAGCTGCGGTAGCCGGTGAGCGTCTTCTCGTCCTTGAGGAGGTTGTAGTTCTTGTTGTCCTCGATGAAGGCGTGGTGGATCTGGCCGGTCCGCAGGGCGGCCACGATGTTGGCCTCGTCGGGGATGACGCGCAGGATCAGCCTGGTCGACGTAGGGCAGCCCCTTTCTTGAAGTAGCTGGGGTGCTTCTTGAGGACCATCTGCTGCTCGACCTTCCAGTCCTCGAGCATGAAGGGCCCAGTGCCGAGGCGCGGCCTTGTTGAGGTCGCCGTGCTTCTTGATGCCGGCCTCGCTGATGATGAAGCCCCAGAACCCGCCGAGGGCCGCCAGCAGCCCGGCGAACGGCTCCTTGGTGACGAACTTGACCGCGTAGCTTGCCGGCCGGCTCGACCTTGTCGACCGGCGATGAAGTCCGACTTGCCCGGCGACTTCTCGAAGAGCCGGTCGAACGGTGAACTTCACGTCGGCGGAGGTCATCTCCTGGCCGTCGTGGAACTTCACGCCCTGGCGGAGCTTGAACGTCCACGTCAGCCCGTCCGGGCTGATCTGCCACGACTCGGCCAGCTCCGGGCACCGGCGTCATGTCGGGCTCGAAGCGGACGAGCTGGTTGTACATCATGCGGCGAGCGCGCGCTCCGGCGAGAACGCGGGCACCAGCTGCGGGTCGAGACCCGGTCGCCTCCGTGGTCCGCGCCGAGATGAAGCGTGCCGCCCGGCTTCGGCGTCTGGCCGAGGCGGCGGTGCGCGCCAGGCGAGGGCGCCGACGGTCGAGGCCGCCGGCCTGCAGGAGCTGGCGACGGGTCAGTGCGAGTCGGTCGTCATCGTTGCTTCTCCTCAGTCGTGGCTACGCGGGTCTGAGGCACATGTCACGGAGGCCGTCGCCGATCAGGTTGAACGCCGAGCACGGCGGTCATGATCGCGATGCCCGGGAACACCGAGATCCACGGCGCGGTCTCGAGATACGTCCGTCCTCTCGTTCAGCATGTTGCCCCACGACGGCGTGGGCGGCTGCGCCGAGAGGCCGAGGTAGCTCAGCGAGGCCTCGATGAGGATCGGCCTGCGAGAAGGCGACGGTGCCCTGCACCACGAACGGCGACATCACGTTGGGCAGCAGGTGCTTGAGCGCCACCACGAGCCGGCTGGCGCCGAGCGCCCGCACCGCCTCGATGTACTCTCTTCTCGCGCTCGGCCAGCACCGGGCCCGCGCATGACGCGCGCGAACAGCGGCGTGTAGACGATGGTGATGGCGACGCACGGCGCTGTTCACCCCCGGCCCGCGCATGGCCGCGACGCCCACCGCCGAGCAGCAGCCCGGGATGCTGAAGAACACGTCCATCACGCGGTTGATGGCGTTGTCCCACAGCGCCGCCCGGCGTAGCCGGCCGTCAGCCCGAGCGCGCCCCCGACGAGCATGGCGCAGCCCGATCGAGATCGACGGCCACGTAGAGCGAGACGCGCGCGCCGTAGATCACCCGGCTCAGGACGTCGCGCCCGAACCGGTCGGTGCCGAACAGCGCTTGCGCGCCCGGCTTGGCCTCGATGAGGTCGAAGTTCTGCTCGTCGGGAGGCTGGGCGCCAGGATCGCCGGCGAAGCAGCGCCATGAGGACGATCACCAGCGCGAAGATCGCGCCGATGACGACCGACCGTGCTGCGGGTGAGTCGCCGCAGAGGCTCTTCGTCAGCGCGCGCCCTCCGGCCGACGGCCGTGCCAGCGAAGTGTCGAGCCGGGCGAGGTGGTTCGGGGGCATGGGCGACGCCTCTCGTCGCATGGTCGTACAAGGTAACAGTCTTCTGCCTCCAGGCGAAGTGCCACGGCCTGAAGGCGTGCCGGGAGGCGCGCGACAGTGGTGCCCCTCGGGGCCGGGCTACTCCTTGAGGGCCAGGATCGCCACCACGCCGACCAGCTCGCGCGCCCCGATCGGCTTCTCGATGTGGTACTGGAAACCCGCCCGCAGAATGCTGGCCCGGTGCTCAGGCCCGGCGAAGCCGTGAAGGCGGCGGCCGGTGTGGCGCCGCCGCGCTCGGGCGGGAGCGCGCGGATCTGGCCGATCAGCCAGTAGCCGCCCCTGCCCGGCATCGCGAGGTCGCTGAGAAGCACGTCAGGGCGCTCGCCTTGTAGCGCGGCCAGCGCCTCTTCAGCGGTGCCGACTGCGGTCACCGCGGCACTCAGACTGCTCGAGGATCGCCGTCACGACATCGAGCACGTAGGACGTGTCGTCCACGACCAGGACCCGGACACCATCGGACGCGGTCCACTGGGAGCTGCGGACCGGATCTCTTCATACAACCTTCTCGAGCCTCTAGTCAGCAGGGCGACGTGCACCGCGTCAACGACATCGCTGGTGCCAAACGGCTGTCCGACGATGATCTCCACGACGCTCGCGGCGTCCACCGCCGCGAGCAGAGCCTGCCTTGTCGGTGGTCGTGACGACCCAGGCCCGGTCCTTCAGGGACTTCGTTTCCTTCATCAGCCGCAGGAAGTTCCAGTGGCTTTCGTAGGGGCGCAGGAGGTCGTACACGATCACATCCGGGTCGTGCGCTTCGGCGAGGCGACCAGATCGAGCGTGCCGCTCTGGATCCTCTCCGCCAGGTGGGCGGTCACCGTCGCGAAGCCTTCGTCCTCGAGGCCGAACGGACGGCCGCGATCACCTCGTCACGCGAGTTGAAGATGGCGATCAACGGCCGAGAGACGCGTGGAACAGGCGTTCTACCGGTCACGATAGGTTCCTCTCCCCTCGGCCAGGGATCCTGAGCAGAGGGTGCAGGCCAACAGAGGGCCCCGTGGGCTAAGCGAGGAACGAGGAGGATTGACGCGAGCCGCAGCTCTACGGGAGAGCCGCCCATACCTAGGAGGCGCGACCTCGTTGCGCCTCGCGACTGTGCTCATCGCGACGCCGAAATCAGACGCCCCCTCGATGTTCCCGCTCGAGGCGCGTCCAAAATTCAACCCGTGCGTGACCATGGACCCCGGCGCGGCGACCGTCAAGGGCACCTGCGCCATGCGTCAGCCCTTCCGCCGCGATGCGATCACTCGCCTCGACGGGGACAGCATCCAGAAGTTCAGGCCCGCCGGCCGCGTGAACGTCAGGAACGCTTCGACGGCGGCCGGCTTCGTCGGCGAGCCGTCGACGACCTTGCCGGTCGCGTCCTCGATCGTGTGGCGGAGCATCGAACCAGCGACGTAGGCGGTCACGTAGTCCCGACTTGCTCTCCTGCCACGCTTCCGTCACCTCCGCGCTGACGTCCACCGCGGCGACGCCGGACCGATCGACCGCTGCTCCGCGGCCGATCGCCGCGCGCCTGCAGCTCGACTGTGCATCGCCGGGGTCACTCGATGGCGCAGACCGCGACGTCGCGCGCCATGCCGGCGCTCTGAACATCGCGGAACGTCATCCCGGCGTAGCCGGCGAGATCTGCTCGCGTCGAATCCCCGATCCGTTCGGCGGATGTCCCCCACCCGTTGTCGAGATCCGTGGGGGGCACGGGGGCGGCTCGTCTCGGGTGCGGGGGCCGCCGCCGCGGGAGCCGGTGGCCGTTGCTTCGCCCGTCGATGAAGGAGAATCCCGGTGGCCGCCGCGGCTCCGGCGGCCCCGAGCACGATCGCTTCGTAGCCAATCCCGATCCGCTCATGCGCCGGGAGGCTGCAGCAAGGCCCCGATGGCCAGGGCGACGATCGGCCCGATCCACCCTCGGCTGACGTGCGTTCGAGGCGGCGCGGGCAGCGAAACGGCGACGGGCGGCGGCGGAGATTGATCTACCGCGGCCGGGGACGGAGGCCGAACCGGTTTCGCACCCGAGCGCGAGCCGCGACGTCCGGCGACAGCCATCACTCCCTGATCCATCATTTCCGATCATCACGACCCAGTGGCGGATCGGGTAGCAGCGGCTCGCTAACCCGATCATCGTGACTGCCGAGAATGCGCTCGACGGCGTTCCGCGGTCAGCGTCCGCGGCGCCGACGGCGGCGGGCGGCCACGTACGGCCGGGCGCGCGCCGGGAGCGCCCGCCTGCAGGAAGCACGTGTCGTTGCAGTAGTCCCGGGGACCGGCCGCCAAGCTCGGCCTTGCACGTGAGACACCGTCGTGTCGCGAACATCGGCTCCACCTTTCAGATCGGCTGGGCGTGCGGCGGGTACTTGGCCGGGAATGCTCGAGAGATGGCGGACAGCACCTCGCGCAGCTCCGGATTCACATGCACCTTCCCGTCACGAGCCTCCACCGCGCCCGGCTTCTCGAAGGCCGTCCACGGCGGCTGGCGCACGTCCAGATAGTCGTCCACATCGACCACGACGAACGCGGTCTCGAGTACGTCGGTCCGCTCCAGCGTTTCGGTCATCGTCGTGCTCCTTGGCAGCGGGCGCGTCGTGACGCGCTCGCCGACTGCACAGGCCTGGCCCCCGGGCGCCAGATGTCACTGGCGCCCGCAGGCACGGCTAGCCCAGAACTCTCCGCCGGGCGCCATGGCTGGATCGGCCTTGCCGACGTCCGGGGCGTCCGTGATGAAGCGCTTCGGTCGTGAGCAGCAACGACGCGATCGAGGCGGCGTTCTGCAAGGCCACGCGCTCCACCTTGGTGGGATCGATGATCCCCGCCTTGATCTATGTCGACATACTCGTTGGTCTCGGCGTCGAAGCCCCGCGTGAACGGGACCGACGGCCCTGACTCTTCTGGCGACGACCACGGAGCCTCGAGCCCGGCGTTCTCCACGATGGTCCGGATGGGCTCCTCGAGGGCGCGCCGCACGATGCTCACCCCGGTGGCCTCGTCGCCCGACAGCTTGAGGCTGTCGAGAGCTTCTGCCGCCCGCAGGAGCGCCACGCCGCCGCCCGGGCACGATGCCTTCTTCCACGGCCGCGCGCGTGGCGTTGAGCGCATCCTCGACGCGCGCCTTCCGCCTCCTTCATTTCGGTCTCGGTGGCCGCTCCGACCTTGATGACGGCGACACCGCCCGCCAGCTTGGCGAGCCGCTCCTGGAGCTTCTCCCGGTCGTAGTCCGAGGTCGTCTCCTCGATCTGCGCCCGGATCTGCTTGATGCGGCCCTCGATGTCCTTGGTCTTGCCGCCGCCGTCGATGATCGTGGTGTTGTCCTTGTCCACGACGACCTTCTTGGCCCGGCCGAGGTCGGTCGAGCTTGAGATTCTCGAGCTTGATCCCGAGGTCTTCCGTGATCGCCTTGCCGCCGGTCACGGTGGCGATGTCCTCGAGCAGTGGCCTTGCGGCGGTCACCGAAGCCCGGCGCCTTGACGGCGCAGGCGTTCAGCGTGCCGCGCAGCTTGTTGACGACCAGGGTGGCCAGCGCCTCGCCCTCGACGTCCTCCGGCGATGATGAGCAGCGGCTTGCCGGCGTGGGCGACCTGCTCGAGCAGCGGCAGCATGTCCTTCATCGCGCTGATCTTCTTCTCGTGGATCAGGACGAGGGCGTCCTCCAGCACGACTTCCATGCGCGTCGGATCGGTCACGAAGTAGGGCGAGAGGTACCCGCGGTCGAACTGCATTCCCTCGACCACGTCGAGGGTGGTCTCCATCGCCTTGGCTTCTTCCACGGTGATGACGCCGTCCTTGCCGACCTTCTCCATGGCCTCGGCGATGAGGTCGCCGATCGTCTTGTCGTTGTTCGCGGCGATGGTGGCGACCTGGGCGATCTCCTTCTTGTCCTTGGAGGCCTTGGACATGTGCTTCAGCTCCTCGACCACCGCGTCGACCGCCTGCTCGATGCCCCGCTTCAGCGCCATCGGGTTGGCGCCGGCGGTCACGTTCTTCAGACCCGCGCGGAAGATGGCCTGGGCCAGCACCGTCGGCGGTCGTCGTGCCGTCACCCGCGATGTCGGAGGTCTTGGCCGCGACCTCCTTCAGCATCTGGGCGCCCATGTTCTCGGCAGGGTCCTCGAGATCGATCTCCTTGGCGACGGTGACGCCGTCCTTGGTCAGGGTCGGGCTGCCGAACTTCGGGCCGATGACCACGTTCCGCCCCTTGGGCCCGAGCGTGACCTTCACGGCGTGCGCCATGGTGTTGATCCCGCGCAAGAGCGCGCGCGCGAGCGTCCTCGTTGAAGCGAACCTGCTTAGGCATGACTGCCTTCCTCCGGAGGACGCCGAGCACGTCTTCTCTCTTTCATGATGAGATACTCCTCGCCGTCCAGCTTCACCTCGCTGCCGGAATACTCCCCGAAGAGGATCCGGTCGCCCTGCTTGACCGCCGAGGGCAGGTTCTTTGCCGTCCTCGGTCATCCGGCCGGTCCCGATCGCGACCACCTTGCCCTCCTGCGGCTTCTCCTTGGCGCTGTCGGGAATGACGATGCTGCCGTGCTTCTCCTCGTGCTCGGCGAGGCGCTGGACGAGCAGGCGGTCGCTGCAGTGGACGCAGCGTCGGCGTGGTCGCCCCAGCCGTCGCGCGGGTGGTAGTCTGAGCCATGGTGCGGTCCCTCTTTCTTTCCAGGTAGGAGTGAAGCGGTTCGACCCTCGGCGCCACTGTACCACAAAGATAGTACAGTAGTCCGATTTCCGCCTCGTGTACTATCTGACCCACAACGGTATGAAGATCGCGCTGAACCTGACGGTGGACGCGCAGAGCCCGATCCCGATTCGCCGGCAGCTGACGGAGCAGCTCAAGCACGTCATCGAGGCGGCGCGGCGTTCCGCGGGACCAGACCCTGCCCAGCATCCGCGAGCTCGCCGGCTTCCTCGGCATCAACACCAATACCGTCGCGCGCGTCATCGAGGATCTCAAGCGGAGCGGCTACGTGGAGGCCCGCCGGGGGCGGGGCGTGTTCGTGGCCTCGGCGCCGCCGGCCCGCCCGTCGCCGCATCTTCGCGCGCGCTTCCTGCACGAGACGGTCATCCGCGCCGCCGCCCTGGGAATGACCGCCGACGACCCTGGCGGTCGGTGTCCTGAGCGTGGCGCGGCATCCGACCCACTGCGCCGTCGGGGATCCGTCGAGGTCCTTCCTCGTCGAGTGCAGCCCGCCGGAGCTCGACTCTTTGCCGGCCAGCTCGAGGGCTACCTGCCGATCCGGGTCGACAAGGTCCTCCTCGGCGAGCTGGCGGCGGCGGTGCGGCGCCACAAGCAGAGCCGGACGCTGGAAGGCGGCGGTGACGAGCTTCTGTCACCTCCCCGCGGTCGAGCGGCTCCTCAGCGGCCTGGGTGTCCCGGTGATCGCGCTCCTGCGCCGAGGCGCATCTCGAGACCCTCCACCACCCGGCCCAGCTGCCGGCGGGCACGCGCGGTGGGCGTGGCCTCGGCGGCCGTCGAGACCGCCCACAATCTGGAGCACTCGATCGCCGAACGCCGCTCCTGCCCAACATCGTGCTGGTCGGGACGTGCCCGGCCGAGAGTCCAGCCCTGGGCCGCTTGCTCCGGCCGAGTGGACGTCATGGTGTGCTCCACCTCGGCGGCCGAGCGGGTCCGGCAGCTCGCCGCCCCCTCGGTGCACGTGCTGATCGACGACCGCGCGCTCGACCCGCGGGCGATCGAGATGCTCTCGGCCATTCTCGTGCGCCAGAACGGCGTCCGGCCGGTGGCCGCCCGGTCCTGACCGGCCCACGGCGCCCGAGCTTCGAGCCATCCGCCGGACGAGCACAGCGACGGGACGCGACGCGTACAACGCGTGCGGTAAACGGTAGAGACTCCCTGGCGCCGTCAGGACACGCGCTGGGAGGATATGACCAGGAATATGGGCTCGACGTCACACGGCGATCGCCGCGATTGTTCTGACTCCTCGTCGAGTGCGGCGCTCATCGTGTGGCTGCTCCTGCATCGCGCGGCGGGGCGGCGCGCGCAGCGGCTCCTCGAAGATCGCCTGCGGTTCCGAGACGCTGCTCGCGGAGCGTCGGCGAAGCTGATCCACGTCGAGGCCGGCGGCATCGACGCGGCGCTGGAGAGCGCGCTGACGGCGGATGATCGACGTCCTCGGCATGGATCGCGGCAACCTGGACGAGTACATGGATGACGTGCCGGGCGTTCGCGTCTCGTGCGCCGGGCCGGGCATCGTCGAGGCTTCCGTCGATCCTGGCGGCCGAGCAGTTTCCCTGGACCGCGGACACCCTTCGTCGCGGCGGCGTCGTCCGATTCTGCCGCAGCACCGAGCTCCCGGAGCAGGCCTCGACCGATCGCGCCAGCTACGATCTGCGTCGGGACGCAGCTCCCACCTGTCGATTCCCCCTGCGCGCGGGCGGGTCCAATGCTCGGCGTGCTGTCACTGGACTCGGTGCACGCCGAGCACGCCGTCGGCCCGATCCGATCTGGTTGACCGGCTCCACCTCCTGAGCGAGGCTTTGCCGGCGCCCTGGAGCGCAAGCGCATGGAGCTATCGCTGGCCCAGCGGCTTCAGTGAGGCCGGACGCTCTGCGGCAGGAGCTGACCCGCATCGGCCAGGTCTCCGCCCTGGGGGAGCTCACGGCGTCGCTCGCGCACGAGCTCAATCAGCCGTTGACGCGCGATTCTCAACAACGCGGAGGTCGCGCAGAAGCTCCTCGACAGCCGACGCCCCGAACATCGCGGAGCTGCGGGAGATCATGAAGGACATCGTCGGGGACGAGACCCGGGCGGCCGACGTGATCCGCCGCGTGCGTGTCTGGTCGAGAAGGGCGTGCTCGAGCGACAGCCCTCTCGACATCAACGGCGTCGTCGGCGAAGTGGCCCAGCTCGTCAGGAGTGACATGGCCAGTCGCCACGTGCCGATGAAGCCTGGCGCTGGCCAGCGGACTGCCGAGGGTGCGCGGCGACCGCGTGCAGCTGCAACAGGTGGTTCTCAACGTGGTTCCTCCAACGGCATCGAGGCGATGCGCGAGGCCAACGGCCGTGGACCCCGCCCCTCGCGATCCGGACGTTCGCGGCCAGTGCCCGGTCCGTCACGGTGGCGATCGAGGACTCCGGGCCGGGGATCGACCTGCGCGCACGTCGAGCGGATCTTCGAGCCTCTGTGCACGACGAAGCGCTGATCGGCCTGGGCATGGGCCTCGCGATCGCGCGCACCATCATTCAAGCGCACGGCGGGCAGCTGCGCGCGTCGAACAACGCCGCCGGCGGCGCCACGTTCGCATTCACCCTGCCGGTGGCGGGACCCCAGCGGCCATGACCGGGGCCGCGCCGACGGTGTTCATCGTGGACGACGACCCCCTCGGTGCCGGAAGAGCCTCACGCGTGTCGTGGCCTCGGCCGGGTACCGGGTCCGCGCCTTCCGCCTCGGCCCAGGAGTTCCTCGGCCGCGAGCCGGCGACCGGCCCGTGCTGCCTCGTGCTCGACGTGCGGATGCCCGGTCTCACCGGGCTCGACCTCCAGAAGGCGCTGGCCGACGCGCATCGCCGGACCGCCATCGTCTTTCATCACCGGCCACGGCGACGTCGCGACGAGCGTCGAGGCGATGAAGGCCGGGGCCGTCGATTTCCTCACCAAACCCTTCGCCGGCACGCGAGCTGCTCGACGGCCATCCAGCGGGCGCTGGCGAAGGACACGCCGCGATCTGGGCGCCGAGGCCCGCGTCGAGGAGATCTTGCAGCGGGTCAAGCGGCTCACGCCGCGCGAGACCGAGAGTGTTCGCGCTCGTCGTGACGGGAATGCTGAACAAGCAGATCGCGCTCCGCGATCGGCGTCGGCGAAGGGACGGTCAAGGTGCATCGCGCGCGGTCATGGAGAAGATGCGCGCGGCCTCGCTCGGCCGAGCTCGTCCGTCTGGCCGACGCCGTCGGCGTCATCACCGGGCTGAACCGAGGTCCCTGAACCAGGTCAACTAGAGGCGGGCGGCCCCGCGTCCTCTGAGAGTCTGACTGAGAGGAACGCCAATGGGAAACGACTCCGAGTGATCATCGTGTTCGCGTTCTGCCCTCTCCCTGCTGACCGCCGGTTCCGCGCTCGGCGCCGACGACTCGAAGGTGAAGGCCGCGACGAATCAGGTCGAGGAAGTGGCGCCAAGAAGATCCCCGGCGACGTCGCCCAGACAGCCAAGGGCGTCGGCACACACCGTGGCCGAAGGCGCGAAGTACAGTGGGGAGAAAGTGAAGGACGCCGGAGGAGGCGGCCCGCTCCGCCGGCGAAGAGCGCGTGGGCGCAGCGTCGCGCGACCTTCGCCACGAACACATCTTCTCGAACTGAGGCCGCGGCTCGACGGCCTCGCGTGACTACACCAACGTCCAATGGGCGAGCGGTTGTGGCGATCGCTGAATTGAGATCGCCGGAGGGCGACGCTGGCGGTCGCTTTGCGCACACACCTCTTCGCAGACGGCAAGACCGGGCCGCCCGGTCAGCGCAGAGCGCCCTGGGTGGATATCCTGTTGATGGATCATCGTCGATCGGTCTGGTAATCGGCGTCGTCGCCAGTTCATCACTCCTGGCCCCGATCCGGGCGGCATCGTCCTCGACGATCGTGCTCGGCATCGTCGGCGCCATGGTCGGCGGCTGGCTGGGGCGCGTGCTGGGCTTCTATCGACCGGGCGAGGCGGCCGGCTTCGTCATGGCGATCGTGGGCGCCATCGTCATCCTGTTACTCATACCGCGTCGTCATGCGACGCACCCCAGAGCCGCCGAGGCCGTCTGACGACACTGGTGGCGGTCGTCGATCCGGATCGACGGCCGTCCGCCTCACATCTCGTCCGGATCGTGCCCGGCGTCGGCTATCACGTCCTCGCCCAGGAGCGCGTGCCCACGCGGCTCGGCGATGGCGCGCCCGGCACGCTGTCCCGTCACGCCATCGACCGCACGCTCAGGCCGTGCACCGCTTCTTCGCGCGCCATTCTTCGAATGGCCACGGGCCCGCATCCTCGCGGTGGCGACCTCGGCGGTGCGCGGGACGCCCGGAACCGAGAGCAGCTCCTGGCACCCCTGCGCCATGAGGAAGGCATCGACGTGCAGATCCTGAGCGCGCGCGACGAAGCGCGGCTCGGCGTCTCGACCGCCCTCGCAAGCCTCCCCGTCAAGAACGGCATCGTCGCGGACCTCGGCGGCTCGAGCCTGCAGCTCAGCCGCGTGCGGCGACAGCCGGGTGCTCTCCATCGTCGAGTCTTCCCCTCGGTGCCGTGCGGACCACGCGGCGGTTCCTGCATCACGATCCGCCGACGCCCCGCGAGCTCCAGGCGCTCCGGCAACGGCGTTCGCGCGGCGATGCTCAGGTCATGCCCCCGCCCGGCGTGGGGACGTCATGGTCGGTCTCGGCGGCACCGTCCGCGCGCTGGCCGGCATCCACCTGCGCGCCGCACCGCGGCAAACGCAAGCATCGGCACGGGCTGCGGCTGCACCAGTCGGACATCACGGCCATTCGCCGAGCGGCTGGAGGCAGCGTCCCGGAAGGGCGCACGAAGATCCGCGGTTTCAAGGATGAGCGCGCCGACATCATCCTGGCCGGGGCCATCGTCATCGAGGAGGCGATGCTCTTCGGGCGGCTACCTCGAGGCTCGTGGTCTGCACGCGCGGCGTCGGCGACGGCATCCTGCTGCGCGAGACGTTCAGCGGGCGGCGATAGGGTGAACGCCGAGGCCTTCGTCAATCGCGAGCTGTCCTGGCTCGAGTTCAGCCGTCGCGTGCTCGAGGAGGCCCAGGATCCGAGCGTGCCATTGCTCGAGCGCGTGAAGTTCCTCGCCATCTTCAGCTCGAACCTCGACGAGTTCTTCATGGTGCGTATGGCGTGGCTGAAGCGCCGCATCCGGGCCGGGGACCGGCACGGCCGGGCCCGACGGCCTGACCCCGGTGGAGACCATGCGCGCGGTCGCCGCGCGCGCCCACCAGCTGGTGAACGAGCAGCACCGCTGCTTCCTGTGACGAGCTCCAGCCGCTCCTCGCCAGCGAAGGGATCGTCCTGGTGCGCCCGAAGGAGGTCGGTGAGGACCAGCAGCGTTTCCTCGCGGAGTACTTCGGCCGGACGCTGCTGCCTGTTCTGACGCCGATGGCCGTCGACGCCGGCCAGCCCTTCCCTATCTCGGCAACCGGTCGCTCTGCCTCATCGTCTCCCTCGCGCCCGCGACGCCGTCGGCCCTGCCCGTGAGCGCGCTCTCCGTGCTTCATATCCCGAGCCAGGTGCTGCCGCGCTTCGTCGCCTGCCCGACGGCCTCACGCGGCATCCCTTCATGCTGCTCGACGACGTGATTCGCATGCATCTGCCGATCCTCTACAAGGGTTACACGATCGTCTCGGCCTACGCCATCCGCATCACGCGGGACGCGCGACTGACCATGCGTGAGCGCCCGGCCGACGTGCTCGCCAGCATGGAGGAGAGCCTGCGCGAGCGGGGTCTCGGCGCCGCGGTGCGGCTGCAACACGACGAGGACCTGCCCTCTCGCATCCTGGCCACGCTCCTCGGCGAGCTCGAGCTCGCGGCCGAGGACCTCTACGCGGGCAAGGGCTTCACGGCGTTCTCCGATCTGCTCCAGCTGCACGCCGCGGTCGACGCGCCCCGGCTCAAGGACCAGCCGTCACTGCCGCATCCCGGTGCCGGCGTTCGAGGCGCGCCGGACGTCTGGAGCGCCGATGCGCGCCGGCGACATCCTCGTGCACCACCCGTACCACAGCTTCGACGCGGTCACCCGCTTCGTGCACGATGCCGCCGTCGACCCTCAGGTCCTGGCCATCAAGATGACGCTCTACCGTGTCAGTCCGGCCTCGCCCATCGCCCATGCCTTGCGCACGGCGGTCGAGAACGGCAAGGAGGTCGCCGTCCTCGTGGAGCTGCAGGCGCGCTTCGACGAGGGAGGCGAATATCCACTGGGCCCGCGCGCTCGAGGAGGTGGGCGCTCACGTGATCTATCGCCCCGTCGGCCTCGAAGATTCACTGCAAGGCGTGTCTCGTCGTGCGACAGGAGCCGGATGGCATTCGCCGCTACTGCCACCTCGCCACCGGCAACTACAACGCGCGGACGGGCGGTGTCTACGCGGCGATCTCGGGCTCTTCACCAGCCGCGACGCCTTCGGCGAGGACCTCACGGAGCTGTTCAACCTCCTCACCGGCTACACCCGCCCGCAGACCTTCCACCATCTCCTCCTCGCGCCGGACCATCTGCGCGACGGGCTCGTCATGCGGATCCGCCGCGAGGTGACCACGCGCGGGCGGGGCGGCCGGCGCGCATCATCGCGAAGATGAACGGCCTGGTGGACGGTCGTCTCATCGAGGAGCTGTACGCCGCCAGCGAGGCGGGGGTGGCGATCGATCTGATCGTGCGGGGCATCTGCTGCCTGCGCCCCGGCGTGCCCGGGCTCTCGTCGCGGATCCGCGTGATCTCGATCGTCGATCGCTACCTCGAGCATGCCCGCATCTCCTACTTCGAGAATGGCGGGCAGGCAGAATACCTGCTGGCCTCCGCCGACTGGATGCCCCGCAACCTCGACCGGCGCGTCGAGATCGCCTTCCGGTGCTCGATCCAGATCTGCAGATGCGCATCCGCGAGATCCTCGAGATCCAGCTCGCCGATACCGGTGAAGGCGCGTCGCATCCTGGCGGACGGGAGGCTCGGAGCGCATTCCGACGTCGGGCGGGCGGGCCCTACGCTCGCAGCAGACGCCTCTACGAGATCACGGGCGCGGAAGGACCGGGCCGGTCGTCGGGCTCACCGGCGTCAGACACCAGGTGCAATAGCCGGCCGCCGGACGTGCCGCGTACGGTGGCTCGTGAGGAGGGCGCCGCGTGAATGATGATGCACCGGTGATCGCAATCGTGGACGACGACGACTCGGTCCGTCGCTCGCTCCTCCGTGTCGTCCAGTCGGCGGGCTATGCGGCCGAGAGCTTTTCATCAGCCGCGCGTTCCTCGACTGGCTGCCCCAGGGGCGAGCGGCCTGCCTCGTCCTCGATGTCCACATGGATGAGATGAGCGGCTTCGATCTGCAAGACAAGCTGGCCGTCCGATCATCTTCATCCACGGCTCATGACGATGCAGCGACCATGGAGCGCATCGAGGAGTCCGGCGCCTCCGGTCACCTGCGCAAGCCCTTTGGCGAAGAAAGCATCCTGGAGGCGATCCGTCGGGCGGTCGGTCCGAACGGGACGGCCGAGCCGCCACCGACGAAGACTCGCATCGATGTCCGGGAAGCCGACGGCGCAGCACGAGGAGGGCTTCAGATGATCTACCGACTGGTGCTCCTTCTGGGCCTGTTCCTCGTCCTCTCGCTGACCGCCACGCGAGCGGCCCACGGCGGCGTCCCCACCGCCGCCGACTTCGCGGACTGCAATGGCGAAGCGCCCCAGGTGGTCAAGGCTGGAGCCGCCTCACCGACCACGGGCGACCACGCTCGGGCCGACGGCGCGCGGAGCGTCTCGACGAACTCCCCGCGCGTGCGACCCCGCCGTCCACTCCCCGATCCGCAAATCCACGGGATGGAGGCGGAAGGCGCAAAGAGTGCCACGTTCCAGGCCGCCTATCGTAGCTGCATGAGACGCAAGGGCTCTAGGGCAGCCCTGGGCTGTGGCGGATCACCCGGTTCGAGCTCGCCGCCGGCGGCACCTGTACGGCGAAGGTGTAATGCGCAATCCGCGCGGCGCGCGTAGATTAGGCGGCTGGCAGCTCGTCCCTTCGTCCCCTTCTGACCGGGAGGTTCCCCGCAGGCTGCGCCGGCTACCCCGTCGTCGTCGCGACGCACGCACTCGAGGTCGCGCATGAGCACGCGAATCATGCGCGCGTTTCTGTTTCTCGTCCCGGTCGACGGCGACAAGCGCATCGACCGCCACATCGACTACTTGGCGGCAGCCCCGCGCGCTCGCCGCCGGCGGCACGCCCGACGCGGCGGACACGCCCCCGCTAGACACCAAGGTCCAATAGTCCACCGACCTGCGGCCGCGTACTCTGATGCACGAGGAGAACGCGGCGTGCACGTAACACCGAGCTCCAGCCACACGCCGCCACTTCACCGGGTCAAGGAGGAACGGTCATGAGTTTTTCCATGTTCGTGACGTGGGTGCTCTTAGGAGTGCTGGGCGGTGTGCTGGCCGGACTGGTCATGAAGCGCGGGGGCCACGGGTTGAAGCCGGACATCTACCTCGGCCTCGTCGGCAGCATCGGGCTGAGCTGGATCTTCCGGGCGATCGGGATGTTTCCCAACGCCGGGATCGTCGCGATGGCCTTCATCGCATTCATCGGAGCGGCCATCGCGATCGTCCTGCAGCGCAAGCTTCGGCCCACCAGCAGCCGGGTGCGGCGAGGACAGTCTGGCGGTGGGGCCTGGGCGCGGCCCTGGGCGCCGCGGTGGTGTGGATGATTCTCGGCCCGTCGGTGCAGCCGGCGGCCACGGCCACCTCGGTGGTCGAGGACAAGACGTACGAAGTGACGCCGGCCGCGATGAAGGTCAAGGTGGGAATCGTCACGGGCGAAGTGACCGCGATGAAGGTCACCGAGCGGGTCGAGCAGGGCTCCGGGCGCATCGTGTCGCCGGCCAACGCTCACGGCGATCTCCTATCTGAAGAACAGCTCGGCCGATCAGACCGTCCGGCTCGTCGAGGGGAAAATCCAATACATCGACGTCGCCGGGCAGCCGATCAAGCCCTCGAGGACATGCGAACCGAAGCCGACGATCAAGTTCGCCTCCTACGGTAGTGAGCGGCTCCGATCCCGGACAGGAAGCCAGCCAACCGCTGGACGTCGACTTCCCGGCCGAGGCATTGAAAGCCAAGAAGCTGAAGGAGATCCGCCTGGAGCTGGCGTACATCCCGTCGCCCTATCACCCAGGAAACGGTCAAGCTCAGCGTGACCATCGGGAAATAGTCATGGGCGTGCCCATCGACATCCATATACGGGCGGGCCGGAGTCACGTGCTGGCTCGAGTGGCGACCTCGGGCATCTACCTGTTGCGAGGCCTCCCCTCGCGACCTTCAGCGGGCCGCGCGTGCCCGGGCCCTGAGCGAGGGGACCACGCTCCGCGCGGTGCTCTTGCGAGGCCTGCGCAGTATGCCGCGGGAACCTGGACACCCAAGCTGGATGAGCCGGTGGCCGATGCCACCCACCGGCCCGATGGATCGCCACCCAGCCTGGCCATCGGAAGCTCGCGTGCCGTGACCATCCGGCTCTGCATCGATACGACGATCCTGGCCGCGGCGGGGGCTGTGCCCAGGCTGAGCGAAAGAAGGCTTCCGATGACTGAACACATCACGCACATGGGTCCGATGCTGATTCTCGCCAGTCTCCTGGCGGCGTGGTGTCGCGAGGCGTCTCGCGCGCCGGCGGCTATGGCTACATGCTCGACGTGGCGGTCGGCCTCGTCGGCAGCGTTCTCGCCGGGAGCGTTGGTCTGGATCTTCTTCTCCGGCGTTGGCATGCCGTTGATGTTCGGATCGGGTGCGCCAGGCGCTACGCTGGCGATTGCCGCGCAGCGTGGTCTCTGGCGCTCCGTCCGGCTCGGCACATGAGCGTCGCCGGCCGAACAGGCGATTGCACGGTGCCCGGGGTGTGGCGCAGAGCTGGAAGATCCGGCGCAGCGCTTCTGCGGCGGCGATCGGTGCCCTCGCCGTGCTCATGGAGTTTCGTTCCGGCTATGAAGTGGCTCGTCGAGTTCTACCACGAGCGGCGGCGAATCCTCGCTCGCTACGGCATCGAGGCGCCGCTACCCGCCGGCGGCTGTCGAGCTCGGCCGGCGAGCCCTGCTCGCGGAGCATCCTTCGCCGCCGCCGGCTCGCCGCACGAGCCTGTTCCAGCAGGCGCAGCTCGTCGAGGGTCAGAACGCCGACGGATGGATCCTCCTACCGGATCGTGCGTGACGACGGCCCAGCACCGACCGCCCGCGCAGGTGGCCGCGGCCTAGGACGCACCCGGCGCCGCGCCGTCGACCTCGACCGCCGCCACGCCCCGCGACACCTTCCGCGGATTGTTCCACGACGATGTCGTAGCGCGCGGAGCGATAGCGGAAGAAGCGGTTCTCGTCCGGTCCCAGACGGACACCGACAAGGCCGTCCAGGTCGCCCGCGGGGCTCGCCGGCGTGAGAGTCCGTCAAGAACGACATGCGCGTCAGGTGACGGAGGAGGACAGCGATGCGAACCGGTGAGGCCTTTGTCCTGGGAGCGATCATGGGCGCGGCCGTCGTGTGGCTGTGGGGACGGCGAGATGGAGGCGTACGTGCAGGAGAGGACGCGCCGGGTGCGCACAACACGGCAGCGGAGGCGTTCGGGCGGTAGAGGAGAAGGCTGGGCAGATGCTGGACCGCGGCACCGATGCTCTGCGTCCGGGCCGACGATTTCCTGCAGGACACGAAGGAGCATGTCAGTGAAGAGGCTCTCCGGGCTGGGCAGGGAGCGATTCGCCCGGCACCTGCAGCTGGAAAGCCATGAGCGAGGAGCGACTATGAGCCTGATCGGACTCGGTCCTCACGCTGGTGGTCGTCGGAGTTCTGCTCTGGCTGCTCAGCAACTACGTGCCGATGGATTCGAAGATCAAGAAGATCATCAACGTCGTGGTCGTTATCGTCGTCGTCATCTGGCTGTTGCAGTCGTTCGGTGTCCTGGGCTCGTTGCACGACGTGCGCATTCGGTAGCGCGGGCTTACGTCCCGTGTCCTCCGCGGGGTCGCGGGGACACGGATGCCCCGGCCGTGCGATCACGCTATCGACTGAAAAGGGAGGTCTGGCCCGTCGGTCGCGAGCCGAGCCGTGCCCGCCAGAAGCGCGAGGCGATCGAAGAGAGGCGCTCCGGCATTTGGGGGTGATGTAGTGGGGAACGGCGCGTATGACCGGATGGTCGTGGAAGGTCGATGACGCGCGCGATGATCGGCATGCTCCTTGAGTTCAGTTCAAGGCCACTTCGCCTGCGCTCATCTCCTGGGACACCGCTGCCCAGCATTGGCGCCCCCGTTCCCATCAGGCAAACTCGGCAGCCCTCCAACATCGTGAATTCTAAACACATGAGTTTGGCGCCTCGATTGCACTGAACGATCGCGGCAGCACGACAGTAACTTCAAGGGAGGTTGCCATGCTGTGGACGATTGCCGTGATTCTGCTGGTCCCTGTGGCTGCTCGGGATCATCACTTCGTACACGGTTGGCGGGGTGATCCATCTCCTGCTGGTGATCGCCATCGTGGTCATCGTGTTCCAGTTCATGAGCGGCCGCCGGTCCGTCTGACGGCGCCGCCAACCCCCTGCGCAGTGGGGGCCGCCGGCGCCCCACGTGAACGCGCTCTCCGCCGAAAACGTGTCCCAGACGGACATCACGACAAGGCCGTCCAGGTCGCCCGCGGGCTCGCCGGCGTGAAGTCCGTGAAGAACGACATGCGCCTCAAGTGATGGAGGAGGACGGCGATGCGAACCGGTGAAGCCTTTGTCCTGGAGAGCGATCGTGGGGCAGCTGTCGTGTGGCTGGTGGGGACGGCAGATGAAGCGTACGTGAAGGAGAAGACGCGCCGGGTGCGCACCACGGCAGCGGAGGGCGTTCGGGCGGTAGAGGAGAAGGCCGGGCAGATGCTGGACCGCGGCACAGATGTTCTGCGTCAGGCCGACGACTTCCTGCAGAGCACGAAGGAGCATGTCAGCGAGGCTCTCCGCGCCGGGCAAGAAGCGATCCGCCCGGCGCGAACTGAGCGAGAGGACGGCACGATGAGACGACAGATCCTGGCAGTGACCGCACTCGGCTTCGTGGTGGCGATTGGTTCAGCGGCGTGTGAGGACAAGGGGGCCATGCAAAAGGCGGGAGAGAAGATCGATCGCGCCACCGATCAGGACAAGGCGATCGGCAAGGGCCCCCTCGAGAAAGCGGGCAAGAACGTCGACGACGCCGTCAAGGACCTCAAGAAGTGACCCGTGGCGCGCCGATGATCCTGCTGGCGGCGCTCGTCGTCGCGAGCACGGCCTGCGCCGGCCCGACGGTTTCGAACCCGGCGCCGCCGTCCGGCGACGCCGGCCGCCCGGCGTCGACCACCACCACCCGCGTCGATCCCGTGCAGGCCGCGCGGCTGCAGCGGATCATGGTGCCGCTCATCCGGGTCATGGACCACCCGATGCCGCTCGATCAGGTGAAGGTGGGCATCATGGACGACCAGCAGATCAACGCCGCCAACGCCGGCGGGGACCAGTTCTTCGTGACGATCGGGCTCTTGCACAAGGCCAGCGACGACCGGCTGCGGGCGGTTCTCGCGCACGAGCTGTCACATCAGGACCTGAACCACGTGGTGAAGGCCCAGGTCCTCGGTGCGGGCCTCGGCATCGGCGCCGCCATCCTCGACCAGATCTTCCCGGGTACCGGCGCGATCACGCCACTGGCGGGCCAGCTGGTGATCAGCCAGTACAGTCGTAGCGAGGAGTACGCGGCCGATGCGCACGGCGTCGTGCTGTTGCGCCGCGCCGGCTATTCGAAGGAAATGATGATCGACACCTTGACCTGGCTCCTGCAGGTCTCGGGACCGGGGAGCGGCGGATTTTTCGCGACCCATCCCGGGACCGCCGACCGGATCGACGCGGTGCGGAAGATGCCCTGACTGCCGGCCGCGAGCGCCCCGCCTCGAAGGCGACAGGCCTTGTCCCCGCAACCGATGATGGAGGAGCGTCAGGAATAGCCGCCGGGGCCCGCCGGCTCAGCCGAGGACGATCCGCACGCGATGGGTGTTGCCGTCGTCGGCGAGCGCGATGGCGAAGTCGCCACCGAGCGCCACGCCGTCGACCTCGACCGACGCCACGCCCCGAGACACCTTCTGGGGATTCTCCACGACGATCTCGTAGCGCGCGGAGCGATAGCGGAAGATCATCTCGAACCCGGCCAGGCCCGCGGAATGCACGGATCGATCGCGAGCTGCGCGCCGCGCAGCCGGAAGCCGAGGATCGACTCCAGTCCGGCCCGGTACATCCAGCCCGCCGAGCCCGTGTACCACGTCCAGCCGCCCCGGCCACGTGCGGCGGCTCGGCATAGACGTCCGCGGCGACGACGTAGGGCTCGACCTTGTAGCGCTGGACGGCGCCGCCGGTGCGGGCGTGGTTGATCGGGTTCAGCATCGCGAACAGCTCACCGGCCCGGTCCCCGTCGCCGAGCATCGCGAAGGCGATCGCCGACCACACCGCCGCGTGCGTGTACCGTCCGCCGTTCTCGCGGACCCCGGGGACGTAGCCCTTGATGTAACCGGGCTCCAGCGCCGTCTCGCCGAACGGTGGCGTGAAAAGGAGCACCAGCCCGTCGGCGCGTCGCACGAGGTGCGCGTCGACGGCCGCCATCGCTCGCGCCTGGCGGACCGGATCGCCGGCCGAGGAGATGACGCTCCAGGACTGCGCGATGGAATCGATGCGGCAGGCGTCGTTACCGGCCGAGCCGAGCGGCGTGCCGTCGTCGAAGTACGCGCGCCGGTACCACTCGCCGTCCCAGGCCTCGCGCTCGAGCGACGGCTTCAGCGCCGCGACGTACTCACGCCACCGCTCGGCACGCTTGCCCTCGCCCCGCGCCTCCGCCAGCGTCGCCCATTCCGGGCAGCACCGCGAGCAGGAACCACCCGAGCCAGACGCTCTCGCCCTTGCCCTGGGCGCCCACCGCATTCATCCCATCGTTCCAGTCGCCGGTCCCCATCAGCGGCAGGCCGTGGGCGCCGGCGGTCAGGCTCTGGTCGAGCGCGCGGGCGCAGTGCTCGAAGAGCGCGCTCCGCTCCGCCGAGACGCGAGGCTCGAAGTACGACTCGAGCTGGCCGGCGGCCAGGCCGGGGCCGTCGAGGAAGGCAACGACCTCGTCGAGCACGGCGCCGTCACCAGTGACGTCGACGTAGCGGGCAACGACGTACGGCAGCCAGAGACGATCGTCGGAGATCCGCGTGCGCACGCCGCGCCCGCCGGGCGGGTGCCACCAGTGCTGAACGTCGCCCTCGCCGAACTGCCTGGCCGCGGCGCGCAGCAGGTGCTCGCGCGCCAGCCCGGGCGCGGCGACCATCAGCGCCAGCGCGTCCTGCAGCTGATCGCGGAAGCCGTAGGCACCGCCGGCCTGATAGAAGGCCGAGCGCGCCCACACGCGACACGCGAGCGTCTGGTACAGCAGCCAGCGGTTGAGCACGATGTCCATCGCGCGATCCGGCGTCTTGACCTGCACCGTGCCGAGCATCTGGTCCCAGTGCTCGGCGACCGATCGCAGGATGCCGTCCACGTCCCGGGCGCGATAGCGAACGATGAGCGCCCGCGCCTGCTCGGCGCTCGCCGCCTCGCCGAGGAAGAACACGACGTCCGCGCGGCCGCCGGCGGGCAGCTCCACCGTCGTCTGCAGCGCGCCGCAGGGATCAAGGCCGGCGCCGACTCGACCCGAGAGCCGCTGCCGCGGTGCGAGCGCCGCCGGATAGTCCGGCCGCGCCGTTGCGGCCGATGAATTCCGTTCGATCGGCGGTCCACGCCGTGTGCCGGCCGTTGAGGTCGGCGAAGGCGACCCGCGTGCCGAACTCCAGTCGCCACGGGTTGCGCGCGAACATCGCGCCGGTCTTGGGATCGATCTCGGTGACGGTGAACGGCGCGGCGGCGCCCCGCGATAGCGCCGAGCACCCACTCGACGCAGGCGGTCACCGACAGCCGTCGCGGCCGCCCGGACGCGTTCGTCAGCGTGAGACGCGAGATCTTGATCGGATCGTCGAGCGGCACCAGCTGCAGCAGCTCGAGCGCGATGCCGTGCGAGACGTGCTCGAAGCGCGGTGTAGCCCTGCCCGTGCCGGATGACGTACGGCGTGGTCTCCTCGCGAACCGGCAACGCCGTCGGCCCCCACAGCTCGCCCGTCTCCTCGTCCCGGACGTAGATCGTCTCCCCGGCGAGTCGCTGACCGCATCGTTGGACCAGGCCGTGAGCTGGTTCTCGCGGCTGTTGACCGCCCACGTGTACCCGGCACCGCACTCGGAGACCTGGAAGCCGAAGCCCGGATTCGCGATCACGTTGATCCACGGCGCCGGCGTCCACTGCCCCGGGTGGAGGACAATCACGTACTCGCGTCCATCCTGCGCGAACCCACCGAGGCCGTTGAACAGCTCGAGATCCAGGGTCGGGCGCGTTCCCTCGGCCGTCACCTTCGCCGGCGTCGGCCGGCGCGGGGGCCGACCGCGGCATCGGGCCTCTGCGCGCGGGCCAGCTGCTCGGCCAGGGTGCCGCGCTGACTCGCCAGCACCACCCGCGCCACCGACTCGAGCACGTCGCGTTGCGGCGACGTCACGCGGTCCGCGCGCACGATGTACACGTGGCCGGCCGCGCCGGCGCCTTCGTGGGGGCCCGCCGACTGGCTCGTGCGCAGCAGCGTCTCCAGCGCCGCCTGGAGGTCCTGGACGTAGGACGGCGCGCGCTCGTTGAGGATCACCAGATCGACCGCGAGCTGCTTCATGCGCCAGTACTCGTGGGCACGGAGGAGCTGCCGCACGATCCCGATGTCGTCGGGCTCATCGATGTGGACCAGCACGATCGGCAGGTCACCCGAGATCCCGTGCGCCCACAGCGCGTCGGGACCGCCCAGCTGGCGCGCCAGCACGTCCGCCGGGGGCCGCAGCGACCGGTCCGAGTACAGGACGCGACTGGCCAGGCTCTGGAACAGATGCGCCTCGTCGGGGGTGATGCCGAGGTGGTGCTGCTGGACCTGGGCTTGCGTCCAGGCCAGCGTCGCCGCGCGGTCGAACGTGGCCGGATCGCGATACTTCTCCGCGAGGTCTAGCGCTGCGACGCGCGACGGCGCGACGAGTGTCGAGAAGGCCACCCGCACCGTCTCACCGGCCGGCACGCGCACCCGGCGCCGCAGGCTCACGATCGGATCGAGCACCGCGCCGGTCGTGCCGGACCGCCGCAGGCCGTCGATCACCACCGCGGGTGTCCGGATCCCGCGCCCGCGGTCGAGGAACCGGCCGCGATCGGTCTCCCACTGCAAGGCGCCGACCGCCTCGCCCTCGACCGCCACCACGTGGGCCAGCCACACCGGGGCCTCGCCGCCCGACCGCGGCCGGCGGGTGGCCAGCAGCGTGTCGAGGTCGGGCACGTACTCGGTCTGCACGCTCAGGTTGGAGAACGCCGGGTGGGCCAGGTCCGCCGCCGGCGGCGCCAGCACGATCTCGGCGTACGACGTCAGCTCGATCTCGCGCGCCCGCGCCCCGAAATTCGTGAGCGAGACGCGCCGGATCTCGACGTCGTCCTCGGGCGACACGATCACCTGAAGCGTGGTGCCGATGGCCCGGTCCCGCCGGACGATCTCCGCCCGGTCCTCGGAAAACGTGACCGCGTAGCTGTCCGGCGCGCCGCCTCGTGGCTGGTAGCCGGCCGACCAGGTCTCGCCGCTGTCGACGTCGCGAAGGAACACGTAGGTTCCCCAGCCGTCGCGCGTGACGTCCTCCCGCCACCGCGTGATGGCGAGATCGCGCCAGCGGCTGTATCCCGAGCCCGCGGTCGTCAGCATCACCGCGTAGCGGCCGTTCGAGAGCAGCTGGGTCCGCGGCATCGCGCCGTGCGGTGAGCTGAAGCGCCGCTCGACGGGCGGCACGAACTCGCGCACGTCGCCGACGGCCTGGACCTCGTCCGCGCGCGGCCGGGCGACCGCCACGTCACGCGGCGTGCGCTCTTGCAGGAGCAGCTCGGTGGCCTGGACCATCGGCTCGGCGTGGAAGCGCGCGCGCATCGAGCCGTCGTGCACGGCGTTCGCGATCGCCACGATCAGCATGCCCTGGTGGTGCGCCATGTACGCACGCACCACCGCGAGCTCGGCGCCGTCGGGGAGTCGGGGCTTGGTGTAGTCGAGCGCCTCGTAGTAGCCGTAAGCGCCGCCGGCCCCGGCCGCCGTGAGGCGTCGGAAATTTCGGACCGCCGCCGACGCATCGATCATCGCGGCCAGTCCCGTCGCATACGGCGCGATGACCACGTCCTCGCTCAGCCCGCGTCGCAGCCCGAGCCCCGGGACCCCGAAGTTCGAATACTGGTAGGTCATCTCGAGATCCCGCACGTTGTAGCCCGACTCCGACACGCCCCATGGCACGCCGCGCTCGGCGCCATACGTGATCTGCCGCTCCACGACGAGCCGCGCGGTCTGTTCAAGGAGGCTGCCGGCCGGCGCCCGCATGACCAGATGTGGCATCAGGTATTCGAACATCGACCCCGACCAGGACACGAGCACCGAGTCGAGCGCCACCGGCGTCAGCGCGCGGCCCAGGCGGAACCAATGCGCGACCGGCACGTCGCCCTTGGCGATCGCCACGAAGCTGGCCAGGCGTGCTTCCGACGCCAGCAGATCGTAGCGGCCGGAGTCGAGCGTGCTGTCGGCGACGCGGTAGCCGATCGCGAAGAGCTTGCGCATCGGGTCGAACAGGAAGCTGAAGTCCATGGCGTCGACCAGGGCCCGGGCGCCCAGCGCGACGAGGGTGAGGCGGCGATCGAACGCGTCGGTCCAGTCGATGTCGCGCGTGTGGCTCTCGACGGTCGCGGCGAGTGCCTCTGCCCACACGAGCACCTCCGTCAACGCTCGATCGGGATCCTCGTCGACCAGCGCCCGCGCACAGTCCAGCACCGTCCGGGCGTGAGCCCGCAGCTCCGCGAGCCGGGCGGGCCACTCGGCGGGATCCAGCGAGCGCGCCGGAACGATCGCCGTGACGGCGGCCAGCGCCTCCTCCAGACGCTGATGAACGGCGGCCCGTGAGCGGGAAGCCGTCGCGTCCACCATGGCCAGGCGCACGAGCTGCACCGGTGTCGCCGATTCCGGCCAGCGCCGCGCGAGGCCGATACGGGTGGGCCGCCATCTCCTCGGCGGCGTGCGCGAGCGCGATGAGATGGCCGGCCAGATTGCCGCTATCGACCGACGAGACGTACTTCGGCTCGAGCGGCTCGCACCGCCTGGTCTCGTACCAGTTGTAGAAGTGGCCGCGAAAGCGCTCGAGGTGGCGCATCGTTTCGAGTGTTCGCTCCAGATGCTCGACGGTATCGAGGGTGCCGAGCCAGCCGAAATCGCGCGCGGCCACCGTGGCGAGGAGATACAGGCCGATGTTCGTGGGCGACGTACGATGCGCCACGACCGCGCTCGGCGTTTCCTGGAAGTTGTCGGGCGGCAAGTCGTGGTCTTCGGGGGTGACGAATGTCGCGAAGTACCGCCACGTCCGCCGTGCGATCAATCGGAGCGTGGCGGCATCCGCCAGCGTGAGCGGCTCGGTGGTCGCGGTGGCCCGGGGCAAGCTGATCCAGCGAGCCACCGCGGGCGCCGCAGCCCACAGCAGAAGAAAGGGCATCGCGGCCGGCCAGGCCTGCGGCCGTCCCCACACCACTCGCGACGGCCGCGGCGACGGCGAGCGCGGGGCTGCCGGCCATCCGGCGGTAGAAGCCCTTGAGATCGAGCCGGAGCCCGGCCTTGGCCTGCGCCGCCGTCACCCATTCCAGGAGCCGGCGTCGCGACCCGTACACGCGCAGCGAGCGTCCGCACGATCGCGTCGGTCATCAGCCAGGCCTGGTACGCCAGCATCGTGACCGTGAGCCCGACCTGCGAGGCCGGCCAGCACGAGGTCCCGGCCGACCGCGCGGAAATGGCTGCGCTTGGAGATGCCGCGCCGGCGGGGATCACGCCGCCCAGCGCCGGCAGGAGCGCGGGCACGGCGATGGTGGCGAGCACGAAGGCGCTCCACATCGCCGCCGACGCGCCGGGCATCAGCCACGCGACGACGAGCGTCAGGAACGTCGCCGGCGCCGACACCGTGCGGCGGAGGTTGTCGAGCATCTTCCAGCGCCCGATCACCGGGACCCGCCGTCCCAGGATCCACGGCAGCAGCTGCCAGTCGCCGCGCGCCCAGCGGTGCTGGCGCGCCGCGGCGACGCCGTAGTGCGAGGGCGCGCTCTCGAACAGCTCGACGTCGGTCACGAGGCCGGCGCGCGCGAACACGCCCTCGAAGAGATCGTGGCTCAGCAGCGCGTTCTCGGGCACGCGGCCGGCCGAGCGCGGCCTCGAACGCGTCGACGTCGTAGATCCCCTTGCCGGTGTACGAGCCCTCGCCCCACAGATCCTGGTACACGTCGGACACCGCCGCCGCGTACGGGTCGATACCGGCCGGGCCCGACGACAGGCGCTGGAACCACGAGCCCTCGCGCCCGGGCAGCGGCGGCGTCACGCGCGGCTGGAGCACGCCGTAGCCTTCGACGACGCGGTGCTGTCCGGGATCGAATCGCGGCTGGTTGAGGGGATGCGCCATGGTGCCGACCAGCCGCTCGACCGCGCCTCTCGGCAACCGGGTGTCGGCATCGAGCGTGATGACGTAGCGGACACCCGACGGCGCCACGGAGCCCGTGGGCACGAAGCTGGTGTCGGTCGCGCCCCGCAGGAGACGGTTCAGCTCGTGGAGCTTACCCCGCTTGCGTTCCCATCCCATCCACGCGTGCTCGCTCTCGTTCCACAGCCGCCGCCGATGGAAGAGCAGGAATCGCGCGCCGCCATCCGCCATGGGGCCATGCCGGCGGTTCAGCCGCGCGATGCCCTCACGCGCCGCGTCCAGCGTTGCGTCATCACCCGGCACGCTGGCGGCGGGGCATCGGTCCAGTCGGAGAGGACGGCGAAGCGGACGTCGCCGTCCGGGTTGGCCAGATAGTGCACCTCGAGCCGCTCGATCTGCTCGGCGACTTCGGCGCTGTCGGTCAGCAGCATCGGCACCGCAACCAGCGTTCGAAGATGCGGCGGCGCGCCTCTGGGCAGCTCGAGTCGGGGCAGCTTGTCCGGCGTGACCAGGACGGCGACGCTTCGATTCAGCAGGGCGATCGCCAGGTCCGAGGCCGGGACCAGGGCCAGGAGCGCCAGGACTGCGAGCCACGCTGGTCGCCGACGCCGGACGCCCAGGCCGCCAGCAGGGGCAGCGGCAATCGATGGCGGCGCTGAGGACGGCGATCGTTCCCAGATAGCCGGGCGTCGCGAGGCCGACATACAGGCGAAGCAGCCGGCGTAGCGGCGGAGCCCGGTAGCCGAGCACGAGCTCGACGGCGGCGCGCCCGTTGCCGATGAGGTAGAAGCCGGGATCGCGCCGCCGGTCGTCCCCGGCGCCGCTCGCGCGGTGCGTCTGCGTCATGGCCTCGCGCGCGACCTCCAGCTCGGAGCGGCCAGAGCCCCGCGCCAGCTCTTCGACCGCGTGCCGGTAGGCGTCGCGCGTCGCGAAATCCATCGCCGTGTGGTTCGGGCCGGCTCGCAGCATCCCGTCGACGAGGCTGACGGCCTCGAAGAACTCCGTCCAGTCCAGCGCGGACATCAGACTCATGCTCATGATCACGTTGCGGACGGTCACGTTCATCGCCGCTTGCCGCTGATGCTCGACGCGGACGATGTCGTCGGACGTCGTGCCCTGCGCCGCGAGTCGCTGATCGAGCCAGTGCAGCGCCGGCGTGACCGCGCGGTCTTGCTCGCGTAGCCGCTGGACCAGCTGCACCGCGAAGGCGGTGACCAGCGGGGCGCCCTCGAACCGCGCGAGGCCCCGGGCGGTCGGCGCCACGGCGCCGTCGTCGCCGACGCCGAGCAGCTCGTCCGCGAGGGCGTCGGCTTCCTGTCGCATCGCCCGCCCGCGCACGATGCTCTCGGACAGGCGCCGGAGGTTCTCCACGAGCACGACGCGCAGCGTGATGGCCACCTGCCCACAGCTCGCCGATCATCAGTGGCTGCACGCGCTGGTAGGCGTTCACGAATCGACGGAGCATCTCGGGGTCGAAGCGGCTGTCGGTATGCGCCACGAAGGCCCAGGCGATTCCGTAGACGCGCGGGTACCCGGCGAGTGGCCCCTCGGCCAGCTTGGGCAGCTTCCGGTAGAACCCGGACGGAAGATCGTCGCGGATCTCCCGCAGCTGCTCGTCGACGACGTGGAAGTTGTCGACGAGCCATTCGGCCGCCGGAACGATCGCCCGCTCCTCGCGGATGGCGTTGGCGATCACGCGATACGACTCGCGGAGGACCCGCCCGTTGTCCTCGACGCGCGCCAGCAACCGCCGTCCCCGGCTCGACCGCGTGATGACGGGTTGCGCGGCCGCCAGACTCTCGCCGTGCTGCTCGAGGCGCTCGACGCCGAAGAGCTCGGCGCGGATGGGGTTGTCGATGGTCGGGGGCGCTCAGCATGCTGACCCCCACATGGCAACTCCCCGGGTGATGAGTTCTGCCGAGAGTGCATGTCAGCCATGAAGGCCGAGGTGGCAGCGACGAAAGTGTAGCACACGGGTCGCGGCACATCCGGCCCCTGCGGCGAGTGTCAAGGCGGAGCCGACCGCTCGAGATCGTGATACTACAGGGGCGGTTTGTCGGAGGGGACGGCCGGGGCGATCTCGAAGGCTCTCAAGGAGGAGATGCCATGACACGGCGAGTATCTCGACTCATCGGGCTGGGGAGTCTGGCGGTTTACCTGTGCCTGCTATCCGGGTCGTCGCGCACGCGCAATCGCCCTATCCGCTCGACGACAAGCTGGCCACCGAACCGGCGCCGTGGACGGTCCCCGGCAAGTGGGGCCCGCGCGGCAACTGGGGACGCTGGGGCGAGCAGGACCGACGGGGCATGCTCAACTTCATCACGCCCGAGTTGATCGTGCAGGCGGCTTCCCTGGTGAAGCAGGGCAAGGTGTACCCGCTCGGCGAGGAGATGCACGCCGACCTGCCGCGGGCCATCACGCCGAGCCGCTTCGGCGTGCAGATCATCACCGAGAACGACGGCTACGACCGGGTGACCCAGCCCGGTCAATTCGATCCCAAGCGGCAGCAGGGCGCGGCGAGCTTCACCGTCATGCACAACCATGTGGGCACGCACCTCGACACCTTCGCCCACATCTATCGCGAGAACGCGCTCTTCAACAACATGCCGCCGCCCAAGCCCGCCGGCACCGTCCACGGTGACGCCGCCAGCGTGAAGTTCATGGTCGGTCGCGGCGTGCTGCTCGACGTGGCGAAGTACAAGGGCCGGGATCCGCTGCCCGGCAAGTACTGGATCACGGTCGAGGATCTACAGAACACGGCCAAGGCCCAGAACGTGGAGATCCGCAAGGGCGACATCCTGTTGATCCGCACCGGCTGGCGCAAGATGTGGGATCAGCCCGGCCCGGACGGCCGGCGTCGATCCCGCGCACCGGCAGTACCTGCAGCCGCAGCCCGGCGTCGGACCCGACACGCTGAAGTTCTTCAACGACATGGAGATCGTCGCCCTTGGCTCCGACACCGCCGCGGTCGAGTGGAATTTCCCGATCGACCCGAGCTACAGCAAAGAAGGCCTTCGACGGCTTCCAGGGCCTGCCGCTGCACGTCGATTTCATCTGGAACCGCGGGGCCTACATCATCGAGATCATGAACCTGGACGAGCCTCGCCAAGGACCAGGCGTACGAATTCCTCGTTCGTGGTCTCGCCCCTGCTCCTGCGTGGCGGCATCGGCGTGCCCGTCAACCCCATCGCCATTCGCTGAGGCCGAGTGCCGGCGGAGTGGCGCTCACCGTGCCGCTCCGCCGGCACCACACGATCGGGTTGTCCGGTGACCGACGCTACGGCCGCCGTCGCGCTGAGCGGCGTGCGCAAGGCCTTCGCCCTGCGGCCGGCGGCGCGCGCCTCGAGGTTCTCGAGCATCGCGGACGTGGCGCGTGGCCGCCCGGCAGCTGGACGGCGCTCACGGGCCGCAGCGGCTCGGGCAAGACCACGCTGCTGAACCTGGTCGCGGGCATCTCGCGCCGACGACCGGAGACCATCACGGTCGGCGGCGCCGACGTGGTGGCGATGACCGAGGCGCAGCGCGACGCGTTTCGCGCGTCACGTCGGCTACGTCTTCCAGACGTTCAATCTCCCGGCCGCCTTCAGCGCGCTGGAGAACGTCATGCTGGCGATGATGTTCTCCCGATGCGGTGCCGCGGCGTGAGCACCGCCGGCGCGCGGCGGCGATCCTGTCGCGCCTGGGGCTGGGCGCGCGGCTCACTCCACCCGCCCCATCGGCTGTCGCGCGGCGAGCAGCAGCGCGTGGCGATCGCGCGCGCGCTGGCGAACGATCCGCCGCTGATCCTGGCCGACGAGCCGTGCGCCAGCCTCGACGCGCACACCGCGCGCGAGGTGCTGACGGAGTTCTGGAGCGTATGCCAGCAGGACGGCGAAGACCGTGCTCGTCGTCTCCCACGAAGACGCCGCGCTGGCCGCCGCGCATCGCGTCCTCGACATGTCCGAGATCAACCGCGCCGATGGCCAGCCCCGGCCGCCTGAGCGGATGCGGCGGTCATGACCGTGCTCGGGGTGGCGCTGCGCTACCTGCGCGGACGCCGGGTCGCGACGACGCTGAGCGCGGTGTCGATCGCGCTCGGCGTCGGTCTCGTCCTCGCCAGCTTGCTCCTGACCCGCGGCATCGAGAAGGCGTTCGTCGAGGGCGCGACCGACTACAGCCTGATCGTCGGCGCCAGGGCAGCCCGACCCAGCTCGTGCTGGCCGTCGTCTTCCGGATGGACACGCCGACACCGAACATACTGCGGGCGACCTACGATCGCCTGGCCAGCGACGATCGCGTCGAGGTCGCGGTGCCGGTCGCCCTGGGCGACGCGTACCAGGGGTTTCGCTACGTGGCCACGAACCTCGCCTACTTCGCCGCCTTCCCGTGGCGCCGCAAGAGCTTCAGCGTGACGCAGGGACGCTTCTTCGGCCCGATCGCGCCGGAGGAGCCGGGCTACGAAGTCGTGCTGGGCGCCGAGGTGGCGCGCGCGAACCGGCTCTGCGCCTGCGGCGACCGGTTCTTCGAGGGCGAGGAGATGGCGGAGTTTCCCCTGACCGTGGTCGGGATCCTTCGGGCCCACGCGGAGCGCAGACGACCGCGCGATCTTCCTCTCGCTGCCGAGCTTCTGGGGGATGAACGAGGTCGCCCGGAAAATGCAGATCAAGCCGCTGACCGCCGTGCTCGTCCGGCCCAAGCGCATGTCGGACCTGCCGGCGCCTGCACCGGCAGCTGAACGTGTCCGCAGGAAACCCAGGCGGTCGTTCCCCAGCGGCGTGCTCCTCGGCATCTTCAACCCGCTCGGCCTCGCCGAGGAGGTCCTCGCGCTCATCCTGGCGATCGTGGCGATCGTGGTGGGACTCTACATCTTCGTGTCGATGTACAGCGCGACCCTGGAGCGCCGGCGCGAGATCGCCACCATGCGCGCCCTCGGCGCCCGGCGCGCGACCGATTCTCGCCATCGTCCTCCTGAATCCGTGCATCATCACGCTCGCGGGAGGCTGCGCGGGCATCGCTCGTCGGCCACGCCATCGCGTACGTCGGAGCGCAGCTGCTCGCGGTCCGGGCCGGCGTGGTCGCGGATCCCTTCGCGCTCGGCGTGCGCGCAGCCGCTGGTCGTGGCCGGCGTCGTCGTGCTGGGCGCGCTGGCCGGACTGCTTCCGGCCCTGACTGCCTACCGGATGGACGTCGAGGCAAACCTTGCCCCGCTATCCTGAGCGACGCCGTCCGCGCGTCGGGCTGGCTCCGCTGGTGCTGGCGGCGGCGCTCGATTAGGTCGCATCGCAGCGCTCCACTCGCGCGCAGTCCGGCCAGGAGCCGCCGAGATTGACCTTCGCCCAGCTGGTGGATTCGATGCGGGCGAACTTCGACGTCACCCAGCAGATCAAGAGCTACGCCGGCAAGCGACGTCGAGATCCAGGGCTTCATCGTCCCCGCCGGGCCGCCGGATCTCTCGTTCTTCCTGCTGAGCCGGGTCTCGGCGCTGGGCAACTACTGCTGCGAGGTGCCCACCGGACAGGACGAGACGGTGTACGTGTTCGCCGACAAAGGGCCTGAAGCTCGCCTACGATCCGCTCCGGGTCTATCGGGTCCGCGGCATCTTCGAGGCCGGCAAGCAGGTCGACAGCACGTACGGGGTCAGCATGTTTCGCATCCGCGGAGCGCGGGTCGAAGAAGCGGTGGGAGCGAGAGATCTTCAAGGTCGGGGAGAGCGCTCCCGCCGGCAAGCCGTAGACGCGAGTTGGCCATGCTCGTCGCCGAGGACTCGCCGCTGTTCGCCACGCTGGCCGCGCTCGCGCGCGACGCCCGCCTGGTGTTCTTCGCCGGGCTGCCCGGCACCGGCAAGAGCCTGCTGATTCGCGGAGCTCGCCCACCTGGCCCACGCGCGGGGGCGCCGGATCCATCTCTGCTGCAGTGGGACGTGGCCCGGCCGCCCTTCGAGGCCAGCGAGGCAGGGCGCCGCTATCCGCTCGACGACGGCGTGACCCATGGCGTGATCCGGCTCGCCGTCGGCCGCTGGGCCCGTGCCGCCGTGGACAGCGCTGGCACGCGGGCCATCCCGGATCCCAGGATCTGCTGATCGGCGAGACGCCGTTCATCGGCCACCGGCTCATCGAGCTCGCCCGGCGCGGGCCCGACGACGCCGAGCCCCTGCTGAGCGGCCCGGCCACGCGCTTCGTCATCCTCGTGCCGTCCCGCGCCCTCCGCGCGCATCTCGAGGCCGAGCGCGAGCGCCGGGCGCGGGAGCCGCAGCACTCCGCGCGAGCGCGAGGATCGCGCCGCCGCACGTCCTGCAGGCGCTCTGGCGCGAGCTGCTCGACGCGGCCGCCGCGCTCGGCCTGTACGACGTCGCGGGGGGCGTGGCGCCCTACGACCCGGCGATCTACCGGCGCGTGTACGAGCGTCTGCTGATCCGGCGCCACGTCGAGGCCCTCGGACTGCCACGCGATTCTGCCGGCGGGGCCGATCTCCGCCTACGACTTCCGGATCCCCACCGGCGATCTGATCCCGAGCGAGCCCGAGGCGTCGCGGTTCGTGCGCGAGGTGGAGGCGCGCCATGCCGATCCGGGCGCCGTCGCGCGCGCCATCGACACCTGGTACGTTGACACGCCTTTCGACGCGCCGGTAGACTCCCGGCACAGCCCGTCCACTCCCTCGTGAGCAAAGGAGCCCACATGGGTCAGATCTCCGCCGCCGCTTCCTCGCCGGAACGGCCGCACCGCCGCGATCGTTGCTTCGCGCCCCGGCCGTGCTCGGTCAGTCTGTGAAGGAGCTGCAGGTCTGGCACACCGAGGTCGAGCCGCAGACCGTCAAGACGATCCAGGAGACGAGCGTCGCCGAGTTCGAGGCGAAGTTTCCCGGCTTCAAGATCAAGCAGCAGGCCGCTCGGCTGGGAGCGATCTCAACACCAAGCTGCTCGCCTCGCTCGCCGCGGGCAGCCCGCCCGACCTCACCCACCTGAACCCGTTCATGACCGCCTCGCTCTACACCAAGGGGCTGCTCCGCCCGATGGACGAGCTCGTCCGGGCGCTCGGCGAGAAGGACATCCACGAGGCCACGCTCAAGCTGCAGTTCTTCGACGGCAAGTACTACGGGGTCACCCACGCCATGGGCGCGACGTACTTCGCGGAGCGGCGCGACCTGCGCGAGGCCAAGGGTCTCAAGCCGCCCGAGACGTACGACGACATGCTCAAGCTCGCCGCGGCGCTGACCGACGAGGGCAAGCGGTGGCGCCACGCAGATGCCGGGCGAGAAGCTCTACATGGGCTTCGTGCACCCGGCGGAGTGGCTGGCCGGCAACGGCGGCTCGTGGGTCGACGCCAAGACCTGGCGGCCGCAGCTCAACAGCAAGTGCGATGCTGGAGGCACTCGAGCTACGCGCAGAAGCTGAACAAGTTCATGCCGGCCGGGCTGGTCGGGCCAGAAGTACCTCGACACGCTGGCCGCGCTGTCCACCGGCAAGATCGCGATGGCCTATCTCTCGGGGGCCCGCACCATCGGCTACATCGAGCAGCTACGCGCCGGAGAACATGCGCGCGACCCCGAGCACTTCACAGCCGCTGTTCCGGCCCGCACGGTCCGCAGGGCAAGGTCGGCGTGTCCGCGCTCGACGGCGAGAACTGGGCGGTGTTCACCCAGTCCAAGTACCCGAACGAGTCCTTCGAGTTCCTGATGGCTCTTCTACAAGAACGAGCACTACATGAAGTACTGCCACTCGGTGCCGATCCACCTCACGCCCGATCTTCAAGTCGATGCTGAACGATCCCGGCGTACCTGGCCGAACGAGCGGATCAAGAAGTGGACGCTCCTGGCACGACGTGCATGATGAACGGGGCTGAGCCGAGAACCGCTTCCTGCCCATCGGCTTCAGCCGCCCGGACGACAACCTGCCTGCCGTTCCTCGCCGAGCTCGACGGCTCGGGCATCGTGGCCGACATGGTGGTCGAGGTGATGGTGGGCGGCAAAGAGCCCGAAGGCGGAGGCCGACCGCGCGCAGAAGCGCGCGGAGGAGCCTGCTGACGCAGCTGGGCGCCAAGCGCTGGTCGTGACGTCTTCGTCGCGCCGGGACGGGCGCCGTGAGGAAGAATGCGCTCGCCGGCTGGCTCCTCCTCGCGCCGTCGCTGATGCTCGCTCGGCGGCCTCGTCCTCTTCCCGATCGCTGCTACAACGTCTGGCTCAGCCTGTTCGACAAGCACGCCTTCATGCCCGTGCAGAGCTTCGTCGGCCTCCAGCACTACCGCTACTTCGCCGAGCGACCCGGAGTTCTGGTCGAGCGTCGCTACGGCGCGATCTACGCCGGCGCGACCATGGTGCTGCAGCTCGCTGCTCGGCGTCGGCGCCGCGCTGGCTCCTCAACGAGGCGTTCCGCGGGCGCGACCTCGCTCCGCGGCGTCGTGCTGCTTCCCGTACATGATCCCGACCATCGTCGCCGTCATCCTCTGGAAGTGGCTGCTCAACGATTCCTACGGCCTCGTGAACCATCTCCTCATGGCGGCGCGGCGTCGTGCGGTCGCCGGTGGCGTGGCTCGGGCAAGGACTGCATCATGTGCGTCGCTCGTCCTCACCAGCGTGTGGCAGTTCTTCCCGTTCGTGGTGGTGACATTACCTGGCGCGCCTGCAGACCATCCCGCCGGAGCTCTACGAGGCGGCCACGGTCGATGGCGCCGCGCGCGTGGCGCCGCTTCCTGCACGTGACGCTGCCCCAGACGCGCAACGTGCTGTTCGTGATCGTGCTGCTGCGCTCGCATCTGGATGTTCACCAAGTTCGACACGGTGTGGCTGATGGCGGGCGAGAGGCGGGGTGAGCCGCTACGTCCGCACCCTGCCCGTCTACGCCTACGCGCGCAGCTTCACCTATCTGCAGGCGGGCATGGGCGCGGCGCTCGCGGTGATCGATGTTCGCGATGCTGCTCTGGTCGCCACCGCGCATGTACTTCCGGCTCTTCCGCGGGGAGGAGGCGCTGGCGTGAGAGCCGCGGGCGCGTCGCGCCTCTACGCCGGCGGCCTCAGGCCGCTGTTCTCGTCGGCGCGTTCCCGCCTGCTCTGGATGCTGTCCACCGCGCTCAAGCCCTCCGGCGAGATCTTCGCCACGCCGCCCACGCTCGATGCCCGCACGCCATCGACGCTCGAGAACTTCGCGCGCCTCTTCGCCGAGACGCAGCTTCCTCACCTTACTTCGGCAACAGCGTCGTCGTCTCGCTGGCCACCGTGCTCCTGACCCTGCTCGTGTCCGCGATGGGCGCGTACGCGCTCACCCGCTACACCTTCGTCGGCCGCGAGACAGGTCGCGGGCTTGATCCTGCATGACCTACATGTTCGCGCCGATCATGATCATCATTCCCTTCTACATCCTGGTGAAGCAGCTCGGGATCGTGAACACGCGACCTCGCCCTGGTGCTCTCGTACACCACGTTCTGCCTGCCGTTCTGCCTGCTGGGCTGCTTGCGCGCGTTCTTCCAGTCGATCCCGCTCGAGCTGGAGGAGGCGGCGCTGGTCGACGGCGCCGAATCGCGCCGACGGCCGTGTGGTACGTGGTCGCTGCCGCTTGGCCCTGCCCGGGCGTCATCGCGACGGCATCTTCACCTTCATCCTGGCCTGGAACGATTTCCTCTTCGCCCTCGTCCTCATCACGTCCGAGGAGCTCGAAGACGCTGCCCGTCGGCGTCAACGACCTCTTCAACGCCACGATCGTCGACTGGGGCATGATCATGGCCGCCGGCGTGGTGATCACCGTGCCCGATCGATCGCGTTCTTCGTCGCCGTCCAGCGCTACCTCATCCAGGGCTGGGGCGCCGGCGGCGTGAAGGGCTAGCGCCCTGCCGGGGGCCTCGCGCCGGTCGAGACGCAGGATGGTGATGGAGTGGGCGGGGAAGAGTGTGGTGAGGACGGAGCCCGCCGCGGTGATCCGACGCTCCTGGACGTCCACCGTCCGCGGCGCCTCGAACGAAGTTGGTGGAGGTGACGTCCGGCCCGTTGACCTCCCAGAGCCTGACGTCGGGGGCCAGCGTGGCGTCGCCGAAGTCGAGCGTGGCGGAGAGGTCGCGGTCGCGCGCCCGGTTGACGACCATCACACGACAGGCGGCGGCCGTCCTCGTCGCAGGTGGCGGCGGCGTCGAGCAGCGTGAAGCGGCCCCAGGTCGCCGACGTGGTGGACGCGCCCAGGTCCCGTCTCCGCGCGGGCGAGCAGATCGAAGGTGTCGCCGGCTGACGTGGACGTCGAGGCCGACCGCCAGCGTGTGCTCGGCGTAGAGCCGCAGCGGGTGATAGATCGTCTGCAGGAACAGCCCGTGGCGGATTCGTGAAGATCGGCGCGATGGCGTTCACGAGCTGGGCGAAGTTGGCCATCCGCACCGTGCCGGCAGTGGCGGATGAAGCCGTTCAGGTAGGTCGCGACGGCCAGCGCGTCGGACAGGTTGTAGCGCTCCTCCACCCCGCCCACCCGGTCCTCGTGGCTGCGCGTCCGGTACCAGACGTTCCACTCGTCGAACGCGATGTGGATCGGATGCGCGATCTGCTGGGCGTAGCGCACGCGCTCGATCAGCGCCGCGCAGATCCGCACCGCCCGCTCGGCCTGGTGCGACTGGAACACGGTGGTGTAGTGGTCGGCGCTGCCCGTGTAGAGGTGGATGCTGTGGAAGTCGCACGAACTCGGCCAGGCCGCCGAGCACGATCTCGTCCCACTCGCTCCAGCCGTTCTGGCCGCAGCTCGATGAGCTGGATCGACGGATCGGTGCGCTTCATGACCATGGCGAAGGCGCGCGCCTTCTTCACGTAGTCGTGGGCGTTCAGGTTGCCGATCTGCCAGCTCGCCGTACATCTCGTTGCCGAGGCCCCAGTAGCGGCACCCGGTACGGCTCGGGTGGCCGTGCTGCCGGCGGAGGTTGCGCCCACGAGGTGTTGCCGGTGCCGTTGCAGTACTCGACCCAGGCCTGCGCCTCGTCCATCGGTGCCCGAGCCCATGTTCACGCAGATGAACGGCTCGGTGCCGAGCACGCGGCAGTACTCGATGAACTCGTCGGTCCCGAAGCGGTTCGACTCCTCCGCGTACCAGGCCAGCTCGGTGCGCCGCGGCCGCTGGTCCTGGGGCCCGACGCCGTCGAGCCAGTGGTAGCCGCTCACGAAGTTGCCGCCCGGCCAGCGGAGGATCGGGAAGCTGCAGCGGCCGCGCCGCCTCGAGCACGTCGCGTGCGGAAGCCGCGCGGCGTCGGCGCAGCGGCGAGCCCTCGTCGTAGATGCCGCCGTAGATGCAGCGGCCGAGGTGCTCGATGAACTGGCCGAAGATGCGGCGGTCCACCGTGACCAATGCGCCGGCGCAGGTCGATGCCGATGCAGCAATACGTAACTGAACGAAGTACTACT
>ERZ1370068.8653-contig-749_pt1 | contig 39535 bp, 64 predicted proteins | sample MGYA00561227_ERZ1370068 | MGnify/ENA primary metagenome ERZ1370068 (study PRJEB38410, sample SAMEA6850437) | metagenome | study: Metagenomic assessment of the ecological functions of the soil: analysis of the soil microbiota associated with the... | reverse complement strand
TATATTGCCAGGCTGAAGCTCGGCGAGTTTCATGGATTTGCCGCAGTCATCGTCGAGGCGGATCATGTCTACGACCAGTTCTGCTGAAGTGAACGGCCGCTGCCTCGCCGTAGCTGCCGGCCTGACTGCGCTCTATCGATGATGGTAAGAACGCAATCGTTGTGCCAAACACCTGAAAGCCAAGCGGAATGTTGCGCACTCTTCACTACGACCTGACGCCGGATTGTTGAGCTCTTCCTCGACCTGACCTTCAGTACTCGTGCGCCTACTTCGAGACACTGAGCAAGCCTCGAAAATGCGCAGCGCGCGAAGAAGCGCCACATCGTGGCTGCTTAAGTTCTCGTCCGGATTTGCATGTGCTGACATCGGCTCGGGCTGGGGCGGGCTGGCGCTCGCCTCGCCGAGGACGCTGGAGTTCGCGTCACCGGCATCACGCTTCCTCGGAAGAGCAGCTCGCGATTGCCCGGCAGCGCGCTCGCGGAGACAGGAACCTCACCGAGCGAGTGCAATTCCTCCTCGAGGATTATCGACGCATCGAAGGCCGTTCGACCGGATTGTCTCGGTGGGGATGTTTGAGCATGTCGGCCCGCGAAATTACGCCGTCTTTGCAAAGCTTCCGCCGCGCTGTTGGAAGCGAGAAAATGGGAGTGATGCTGCTTCACCCACTGGCCGCCCCCGGCCCGCTTTCCCGAATCGCACGTTCTGTGGAGAAGAGCATTTTCCGGGCGGCTACATCCCCGCCCTCAGAAGTCCTGCCGGCGGCCGAACGCGCAGGCTTCCAGTGAAGGACATCGAGATACTCCTGATGCACTATGCCTGACGCTGCGCCTGGCGCGAGCGCTTCGTGGCGAACTGGGACCAGTGTTGTCGCGCTCTAAGGTGACGAGCGGTTCTGCCGTATGTGGAGTTTTATCCGCGAGTTCGGAAGCAGCCTTCCGGCATGACCGGCTCTTCGTCTTTCAGCTGCAACTCGCCCGGCACCAGGACGCGGTTCCGTTCCGGCGTGGATACATCGCGTGAGGCGGGAGAGCGTTTGCGCTCTGGCGCCTCTGCCCCCTTAATTGGCAGATCGGTCCCGATCAGCATCGCGGGGAACTAAGTGGGGCGGAGGTTCGCATGGAGCTTCACGGCCAGCGGGTGCTCGTCACCGGGGCGGGCAAGGGCATCGGACGGGCGGTCGTCGCAAGTGGCTCGCCGCCGACGGCGCCGAGGTAATCGCCCTGTCGCGCACAAAAGCGACCTCGAGGGTCTGGAAGCCGAATTCGGTTGCCGGACGATCCAGCGCGATCTCTGCCGACGCCAACGCTACCCGGGTTGCGCGATCGCGGCGTTGCCGGTCGACCTTCTGGTCAACAATGCTGGCACGACGCAGTCGATCCGTTCTGACGAAGGTCGAGACGTTCGACTGGCTGATGAACGTCAACACCAAAGCCCCGATGATCGTGGCGCAGGAATGCGCCCGCGACATGATCCGCCGCAGTCACAAGGGCGCGATCGTCAATGTCTCCTCGATGGCCGCCTTCCAGGGGTGTGCCGGAGCGAGCGTCTATTGCGCCACCAAGGCGCTCGACGATGTCGCGTGTCATGGCGGTGGAGTTGGTGCGCGCGGCATCCGCGTCAATTGCGTGAACCCGGTGTGACGCTGACGCCGCATGGCGATCAAGGCATGGAGCGCACCCCGAGAAGGCGAGTTTCTTATGCTCGTCCGCATTCCGATGGGGCGGTTCGTCGAGCCGGAGGAAGTTGCGGTGATACGATCCTCTATCTGCTCAGCCTCGCGCGCCTCGATGATCACCGGCTCATCGATCACCGTCGACGGCGGCTTCCGCGCTCGCTGACACCGCTTGCGCAGCCGCCGGCGGCCCGCCATATCCGCCGCCAGATCACCCCACATGTAGCCCGGCTGATGACCAATTTCCAGACAGCTTAGTCGCAAAGTTCCGCGGCGAGTGATTACCCTTGCTTTCTGACTGGACCACGCCGTTCGGCGCGCCGCCGTTTGCCCGAATCAAGCCCAGAGCACTTCATGCCGGCCTTATGACGCGCCCTTGCCGAGCACGACGCCGAGATCGCCGCGATCGCCGGCCGGAGCGAAGCCGCCCGACCTTTGACAACACCATCGTCGCGCTGGAGAACGCCGGCCGCGCGTTGCAGCGCGTCGACGACGTGTTCGGCCAAGCTCTGTCGGCACCGACAGCAACGATACGCTGCTGGCGATCGAGCGCGACATCTCGCCCGGTACCGCGGCGCACTGGAGCAAGCTGCGGATGCACGAGGCGCTGTTCGCCGCATCGACGCGCTTTATCAAGACGCGACGCGCTTGGCCTCACCGCCGAGCAGACGCGCGTGCTCGAGCGCCACCACACCAAGCATCGCCGCGCAGGGCGCGGCGCTCGATGCCGACAAGAAGCAACGCCTCGCGAACCATCGTCGAGCGGCTGGCGGCGCTCGGCACCGCGTTCAGCCAGAACGTGCTGGCCGACGAGCAGTCCTACACGATGGAGCTCGACGGCGAGGCCGATCTCGCCGGCCTGCCCGATTTCGTGCGCGGCGCGGCGGCCGCCGCGGCCGAAGGCGCGGCCATGAAGGGCAAGCATCGTCATCACCCTGCAGCGCTCCAGCGTCGAGCCGTTCCTGCAACTCTCGTCGCGGCGCGATCTCCGCGCGAGAAGGCGTTCCGCGCCTGGATCGCCCGCGGCGACAAAAGGCGGCAAGACCGACAACGCAGGCGATCATCGCCGAGACCATGGCGCTGCGGACCGAGCGCGCCAGACTGCTCGGCTATCCGACGTTCGCGCATTACCGGCTCGACGACGCCATGGGCCAAGACGCCGGAGGCGGTGCGCGGCCTGCTGGAAAAGGTCTGGAAGCCGGCGCGCAAGGCGGCGCTCGGCCGACCGTGACGCGCTGCAGGGGCTGATCAGCCGAGGAGGGCGGCAACTTCCACAGCTCGCCGCCTGGGACTGGCGCTACTACGCCGAGAAGCTCGCGCAAGGCGCTGCGACCTCGACGAGGTCGAGGTCGAAGCCGTACTTCCAGCTCGACCGCGCATGATCGAGGCGGCGTTCTACGGCGCGCCAGAAGCTGTTCGGGCTGACGTTCACTCCGCGTCGACGTGCCGGTCTGGCATCCCGACGTGCGGTCGTGGAGGTGCGCGGCGCCGACGGCGGCCACGTCGGCATCTTCTACGGCGACTATTTCGCGCCGCCCGAGCAAGCACGGCGGCGCCTGGATGGGCGACGCTTGCGCGACCAGGAGAAGCTCGCCGGCGACATCCGCCCGATCGTCGTCAACGTCATGAACTTTCCAAGGGCAGCGACGGCGAGCCGACGCTGCTGTCGTTCGACGACGCGCGCACGCTGTTCCACGAGATTGGCCACGGGCTGCATGGCCTGCTCTCCAACGTCACCTATCCGATCGATCTCCGGCACCAGCGTCGCTGACCGATTTCGTCGAGCTGCCGTCGCAGCTCTACGAGCACTGGCTCGAGCAGCCCGATGTGCTGCGCACGTTTCGCGCTGGCACTACAAGACCGGCGAGCCGATCCCCGAGGCGCTGCTCGCAAAAGCTGCTCGCGGCGCAGCAACTTCGACCGCGGCTGCCAGACGGTCGAATACATCGCCTCGGCGCTGGTCGATCTCGACCTGCATCTGCTCAAGCCGTCGACGACGCTCGACATCGACGCGTTCGAGCCGGCGACGCTCGATCGCATCGGCATGCCGGAGGAGATCGCGATGCGGCACCGACCGCCGCACTTCACCCACGTGTTCTCCGGCGGCTACTACGCCTCGGCCTACTACAGCTACATGTGGTCGGAGGTGCTCGACGCCGACGCGCTTTCGCGGCGTTCGAGGAGACCGGCGACATCTTCCGACCCGGCCACGGCGAGCGGCTGAAGGACTACGTCTATTCGGCCGGATATCTGCGCGAGCCGGCCGAGGCCTACCTGGAAATCTCCGCGGGCGCATGCCGGATCCGCTGCGCTGATGCTGGCGTGGCCTCGTCGAGGCGCCGGCGGCTGGCGCGTGACGATCAGGAATAAAGGTCGGCGCGGGTGAAGCGGAACTCCCGACGCACCGGTAGCGCCGCCGCGATGCGAGCGTCTGGAACATGGGCAAGCGCCAGGCGTTCAAAAGCCAGCGCAAAGATCGAGAAGAAGAGCAGCCACAGTCGGGTCTCTCACAACCGACAATCGCCTCGGCGGCTGGCGATTTGCCTGCAGTCGCGGACGCCCAGAGGCTCCGCAGTTTTTTGAAATGCTGGCGCCAGTTCTCAACGTCGTGGACTTCGAAGCCACGGCTTTCCGCGGCGCTCAGCGTGCTGCCTGATATCGTCGAGGCTCGGTCCCGGGGAGCACATAGTTACCGAGGAATTCTGATAGGCGGCGCCGCGAGCCACTTTTCGGATCGCGACTCAGCCGACGCGTGCAGGAGTGGTGCAGGTAGAGGCCGCGCGGACGCAGTGGGCGGCATACAGTGTCGAAGTGGCGATCCTTGTTGGCGAGGCCGATGTGCTCCGAAGAGAGCTCGATCTGCAGAGATCTTGTCTCGAAGAGTTCCTTCACGTCGCGATAGTCGCAGAGCTCCACCGTGACGCGATCGGCAAGCCCGCGTGCGCGGATGCGCTCGCGCACGTAGTCAAACTGTTGCTGTAGAGAGGGTCACCCCGAGAGCCTTCACCCCAGTAGCGCTCAGCGGCGTGGCGAGATGAGTGCTCCCCAGCCAGCAGCCGATGTCGAGAAATCGGTCGCCGGGCTTCCAGCCAGCAGGCGACGGCAGTCAGTCGTATCGAGCTTCGGCCTGCTGGAGCCTCGTCGAGTCGTGGCGTCGGGCCGCTCGAAATAGGCGCAGGATAGACTATCCCCGCGTCCAGGAACGCCGCGTAGAAAGCATTCGACACATCGCAGTGGAACTGGACGAGCTGCCGCGGTCGTCGCGGCCACCCTCCAGGCGCTCCGCAACAGCGCCGCGATAGCCGCTCGGGGCGCCGCGTCCGCCCGGAGTGAACAGGAACGGCCAGAGTGATTTCAGGATCAGCCGTTTGTCGAGGCGTGCGCGATCCACTGCCGCCTTTTCGCGATCGATCCGGCGCATGGCATCAATCAGTGATCCGCCTCGGCGTCGAGTTCGCCGGCCGCAAGGAGCTCGAAGAACGTCGCGAGTCGGGGCGACAGGATCAGCCGCCGGACCGCCGCGGGCGATCGAATCACAAGAGGCAATCTCGCCGCGTCCGGGTCCGAGAGGCACGACGCTGCCATCCCACAGATTTGAGCGAAACATCGGCTCCGAAGACGCTTCACCCATCTCGCCAGCGATACCGGCGAATTCCCCGCCAAGTTCTGAATCTTCCACGTCCACCCTTTCCTCGCGCTAGTGATCCCCCCTGAGTTGCGAAGAGTAGCATCGCGAGAGAATTCACTGCCGAAGCTCATCCCGCGTGTGATAGCTCTCTCTCGCGACGGCGGCTCGCCTGCTCAGGAAAATGCCATGTCCCTTTCCATGTCTGCAGAGCCTCACTTCCCATCTTCGACGCAACAGCTCACCTCGTTATCGGCTGGTCATCGACAAGGCCGGCGGCACACCGCCAGGCGAAGGGCGTCAGTCCCCAGGACCTGATCGACGCGCTGGCTGGCGCCCGACATGTTCCGCGTTCTCGCGTCAGGTGCAGATCGCGACCGATCACGCGAAGGCGCGCGACGGCGAGGCTCTCGAGCCGCAGCTGCCAAGGTTCGAGGACAGCGAAACGACCTTCGACGAACTAAAGGCGCGGATCGCCAAGACGCTAGGCCTTCCTGAAGAGCGTGCCGGCGAGCGAGATCGACGGCTCCGAGGAGAAGGACGTCAACTCACTGTCGGCGGACAACCGCGGACGCTGGAGGGGCCAGCGCTATCTCGCTTACAACGCGCTGCCGAGAACTTCCTTCTTCCATGTGACCACGGCCTACGACATCCTGCGCCACAAGGGCGTCGAGGTCGGCAAGCGTGATTACCTGGGCACTTATTGAAGCCGACCGCTCTCCTGCACTGCGATCCACTCGCCGCTAGGGTCTGACTGTGTCATCCTGAGCTGTATCTCGCCTACCTCCTCGCCTGCATCGTCATCATCGTCCGCCCGCGGCCGACGTGCTGAGCGCTGATCATTCGCCAACAGCCCTGTCGCACGCGCGCGCGCGCCGGCCTGCTCAACGTCGCCGGCACGCAGCTCGGCATCGCGCTGATGATCGCTCGTTGGATTCGGCCTCGCGTCGCTGATCGAGGCCCTGGGCTGGTGGTTCGAATCGCGACGCGCTTGCCAGTGCCGGGCATATCTCCATCTGGCTACGATCGGCGCCGCTTCGCGCCACTGGCGGGGCTTCGGCGACACACAGCGGGCGCCGGCAGACGCGCGGCGGCTTCTTCCTGCAGGGTTTCTGGTGGCGATCGCAACTGAAGACGCCGGTCTTCTGGCGCGTTCCGCCGCAGTTCATCGATCCGGCCGGCGACTATTTCGAACAGCTGCTGATCATGGGGTGACCGCGATCGTCGCGGCGGCGATCTCGGACGGGCTCTATGCCGTGCTGATCGGCGGGCGGGAAGAAGATCTCGCGCAGGCAGGTGAGTCGCTGTCGACGACGCGAGCGGCGGCGTGCTCATCGGCGGCGGTGTCTGGCTGGCTCTGACCAAGACCCGGTAGGGCCACTACTTTCCTTGGTGCGCAGACCAGAAGCTCTCTGTCGGATAGCCGTCGGCGCGGCAACCGAGGCTGGCCTGCTTGACCCGCCTGATTTCGGCTCTGGCGGATCTCGGCCGTCGGACGCCGCAGCTCGGCGTACGCCATCGCGTTCAGGCGCTGCCGCAGTTCGCGCATGCAGGTCGGCAGAGCGAGGATCGGGGCGCCTGCCCGACTTGGGCGCCGGCGACCGGCAAGCCGCGTCGCGATATAGGCGGCGGCAAGACGATAGTCTCGGAGCCTGGTTCCAGTCCCAGAATATGCCGAAGTTGCATTAGCTCAGGCGCTGGCCCGAGCCGGCCCATGGGCAGGAGCAGGGCCGCCGGCAGCTGGTCACTGGCAGAGCGCCGCCGTCCGCGCGGGTCACGCCCGCCGCCGCCCAGAAGGAACGCGGCTGAAGTTGCCCTCGCCGCCTCCTGCCACGGAACGCCGTCCGCGACCTACTCCCCGACCACGGCTCGCCAGCGCGCCAGCCGATCGCCTTCTGCGGTAGATGGCGGTGGAAGCAAGCGCGTCGGGAAAATGCTTCCTGACGAGGTCGCGGCGTCACGCCATCTGTAGTTCGACGGCGTATTTCAGATAGCAGTTCTGACGGAGTGAACTGCACCTGCCCGAGCTCGCCCGCCCAGATGCGCCTTTCATTTCGCCGGCTGGCGGTCGCCGCTTTCGACAGGCACCCAGCGCGTCGATCAGCCGGCGTCGTCGAAACGCTCCTGGTCGCCGGCAGTCGTAGGCGAGCGCCGCCAGCGCGCGGGAGCTGGAGGAATACAGTCGCCGGTGGCGCGCGCAGCCAGGTCTCCAGCGCCCCCAGAAGGCGACGATAACCGGGCCCGGCATCGCCGAAGTCTGCGCTCGATCCGCGCAAAGCGGCGGCCGCATGGCTTTCTTGAGGGAGCGCCCGGCTCGGCGAGACGGTCGGCGGAGCACGACGCGTGGAGCCAAAATCGAGAAAGTCCTAGCGACAGCGTCGGCTGGCCGCGGTCCAGTCACCGACACCTTTCGGATCGGAAGCGATGCCGCCGAGCGCCGCGAGCGTTCGCTCCGGAAATTTTCGCGCTCGCTGCTTCTTTCCGGACGCTCAGCGAGCCGGCGCGTCAGGAAGCTCGCCCTTGCAGACAGGCGGCCTGGCGGCACGAGCAACATTGCCGGCTAAGATGGAGACCTGGCAGGTGACGATCACCACGATCGCAAACGGCCAAACCAGTAGGTGACCAGAGCGGCGGCGATGCCGCCGCCGGCCGGAACCACTCGCCGGCAAACCGATTTTCGCCGCGGGCGGATCTGGATGGACTTGCGTCCTGCGTTCTGCTGCACGAGAGTGGTCGCGCTGGCGCTGGGAGATACCACCGCCAAAGGGAAGGACGCCGAAGTCCGCATCGAGACTCTCGACGAGCTCGTGGACTACTTCATCGCCGCCGGCAAGAAGGGCTTCGACATCAATCGCTACAAGGGTCTCGGCGAAATGAACCCGGGCACGCTGTGGGAGACCACGATGGATCCGAGCCAAGCGGACGCTGCTGCAGGTGAGCGCCGAGGATCATCCGCAGGCGGACCTGATGTTCACGACGCTGATGGGCGATCAGGTCGAGCCGCGCCGCAAGTTCATCGAAGACAATGCGCTGGACGTGAAGAACCTGGATATCTGACGATGTCGGCGCTCGGGCGTTCGGCGGGTCCGAACGAGTGGCTCGATGCTGCCAGGCAGTCGGCTGCAGACGCCACTCCAGCGTATTGCCGACACTGCTGTCGGGAGACTCAGCACCGACCGCCGAGCGCACGAGCCCGAACGTCGCCAATGACCCTATGTCCGACTTCGCCTCAATAAAGTCCCCGTCAACGTCGAAGACGAGATGAAGCGCTCGTACATGGATTACGCGATGAGCGTGATCATCGGGCGAGCGCTGCCTGACGTCCGCGACGGGTTGAAGCCGGCGCACCGGCGCGTGCTCTACGGCATGCGCGACGATGGGGCTGGCCTCCAACCGCGGCGTCATCGCAAGTGCGCGAAGATCGTCGGCGAGGTGATGGGCAACTATCACCCTCACGGCGACGCGCTCGATCTACGACACGCTGGTTCGGCTGGCGCAGGACTTCAACATGCGCTACGTCCTGGTCGACGGCCAGGGCAACTTCGGATCGATCGACGGCGATCCGCCCGCGGCGATACCGCTACACCGAGGCGCGGCCGGAAGCCGATCGCCGAGGCGCTGATGGCGGATCTCGACAAGGAGACCGTCGACTTCGTTCCCGAACTACGACGAGACCACCGAAGAGCCCACGGTCCTTCCGACGGCGTATCCGAACCTGCTCGTCAACGGATCGTCCGGCATCGCCGTCGGCATGGCGACCAACATCCCGCCGCACAACATGCGCGAGGTGATCGACGGCGTCATCGCGGTGATCGAGCACGCGGACGCAGTCGGAGGCGCGCTTCCGCGCGCTGCATGAAAGCGATCCCCGGTCCTGATTTCCCGACCGGGCGGGTTCATCGTCGGGCGCGACGGGATCTTCAACGCCTACAAGACCGGCCGCGGCGCGATCACGCATGCGCGCGCAAGGCGACGACCGAGGAGAACAAGAAGGGCGACCGCGTCTCGATCGTCGTCACGGAGATTCCGTATCAGGTCAACAAGGCGCGGCTGATCGAGAAGATCGCCGAGCTGGTGCGCGAGAAGACGATCGAAGGCATCTCCGATCTGCGCGACGAGTCGGACCGCGACGGCATGCGGATCGTCGATCGAGCTGCAGCGCGGCGAGATGGCCGACGTCGTGCTCAACAACCTCTACAAGCACACGCAGCTGCAGACGACCTTCGGCATCATCATGCTGCGCGATCGTCGGAGGCCGGCCGAGGTGCTCCCGGTGCTCGAGATCGTCGAGCACTTCATCGAGTTCCGGCGCGAAGTCGTCCGGCGCCGGACCGAGTTCGAGCTGCGCAAGGCGGAAGCGCGCGCGCACATCCTCGAAGGGCTGAAGATCGCGCTCGACCACCTCGACGAGGTGATCACGCTGATTCGCGCGTCGAAGAGCCCGTCGGAAGCGCGCGAGGGCTTGATTGCCAGTTCAGCGCTGATCGCAGATCCAGGCGCAGGCCATCCTGGACATGCAGCTGCAGCGGCTCACCGGGCCTCGAGCGCCAGAAGATCCTCGACGAGCTGGCCGAGCTCCAGAAGACGATCGAGCGGCTGCGCGCGATCCTGCCAGCGACGAGCTCCTGATGAAGCTCGTCGTCGACGAGCTGAAGGCCGCCCGCGATCAGCTTCGGCGACGATCGCCGCACGACGATCATCGACCAGAGCGGCGAGTTCCGCATCGAAGATCTGATCGCCGACGAAGACATGGCGATCACCGTCGACCAGCACCGGCTACATCAAGCGCACGGCCATCTCGACGTACCGGATGCAGCGCCGCGGCGGCAAGGGCCGCATCGGCATGCGCGACGCGCGAAGAGGACTTCGTCAGCCACCTCTTCATCGCCTCCACGCACGCGCTACATCATGATTTTCTCGGACCGCGGCCGCGCGTACTGGCTGCGGGTCCACGAGATTCCGACGTCGGTCCTGACGGCAAGGGCAAGGCGATCGTCAACCTCGTGACGATGGAGGAAGGCGAGAAGATTGCGGCGCTGCTGCGCGGTCAAGGACTGGCCGACCGAGGAGGGCCAGCAGTTCGTCGTCGATGGGGACGCGCAAGGGCGTCATCAAGAAGACCGACCTCTCTCGCTGTTCAGCAATCCGCGCGCCCAGCGGCATCATCGCGATGGGCGTCGAGGAAGGGGACTCGGTCATCGCGGTCGAGCTGTCCGACGGCCACGAGCAGATCTTCCTCGGCACGCGCGACGGCATGGCGATCCGCTTCGAGGAGACGGACGTCCGGCCGATGGGCCGCACCGCGTACGGCGTCCGCGGCATCACGCCTGCGCGAGGGCGACGAGGTCGTCGCGATGGACGTCGTCCGCGCCGGGCGGCAACGATGACTGACCGTGACGCAGAACGGCTACGGCAAGCGCACCGAGCTCGAGTGAGCACCGGCTCCAGTCGCGCGGCGGCGTCGGCACGATCGATATCCAGACCAGCGATCGCAACGGAAGGTCGTCGGCATCGCGCTACGTGCATGGAGATGACGAGCTCATGCTGATCAGCCAACAGGGCAAGATCCTCGGATGGTGACCAGCGCCATCCGGCCGATCGGCGCGCCACGCAGGGCGTGAAGCTGATCGGGATGGAGGAGGGCGATCGAGGTCGTGTCTGTCGCGCGGCTTGCGGAGAAGGAAGGCGACGAAGGCGCGACGAACGGGGATGACGGACGAGTGCGCGAATGAGCCTGGCTCCGGAGGCGCCCGGGAACTCCAGACGGCGACGGCGACACGAAGCTCGACGACGCTGCTGAGGCGAGTCGTCGAAGGGGCCGCTCGTCGCGATCAGGAACGCCGCCAACCGTTAGGCTCATCGACTTCAGCGTTTGCGGCGCCAGACGCAAGCGCCTCGGCTATCCTACGCCGGCTCCAGCCGCTGCTCGCCATCAGCTTTTGACACCGACGGTGTTGAATCCGCACGGTCAGCTTGATGTCGTCGTTCTGCGGCTCGGCGCCGATGACGTTGCCGACCCCGAACTCGCACGTGCCTGACGCCGCATGCCGATCCGAACGCCGGTCGCTGACTGATCTTCCGACTCGCACGCGTAGGCGGCCCTCGGTCTCCCGCGTTCGGCCGCGGCCCTTTCTTGCCGTAACGGGTTCGTTCGGAACTCGTAGTGGCTGTGGCTGAAGCTGCTCTTGTAGGACGAAGCGTAGCCGGTGCGACGCGTCTCGACGAGATCGCTTGGGATCTCGCTCGAGGAAACGGAGTGGCGCTGGTCGGCTGGTACACCGAAGACCCGGCGCCGCGCCGCGCTCGTCAGCACGAGGTGCGATTGCGCGCCCGAGTGAGCCCGACGTAGCAGAGCCGTCGCTCTTCCTCGAGCTCGGCCTCGTCTTCGCCGAGCGCGAATGTGGGAACAGGCCTTCTTCGAGTCCTCGCGATGATCACCGACCGGGAACTCCAGTCCCTTGGCCGCGTGCATCGTCATCAGCCAGACGCTGCGCGTTCGCGCGTTGCCCGATTCCTCGTCGACCTCCGACAGGAGCGACAGGCGATCGACGAACCCGCCGAGCGACGCTTCGGCGTCGCGCGTCTCGTAGCTCCCGCGCGGCGGACACCAGCTCCATCAGGTTCTCGATGCGCTCGTTGGCTTCCTCGCTGTTGCTCGTCGCGGAGATCGCTTCGAGGTAGCCGGTCTGATCGAGCATCTTGCCGATCGCGATCGAGACGGTGTCCGTCCGGGCGGCGTTCGAGGCGACGACGATCAGGTCGCGGAAGGCGCGCAGCGACGCGACGGCGCGGTGCGTCAGCTTGCCGTCGTCGACGGCGTGCGACGAGCTTGGCCCAGAGCGACCGCGCGGAGCGAGATCGTCCTGCAGGCCCGCAGCCGAGCAGCGGTGGCGCGTCGGCGAGCGACGGCGTCGGGATCGATGGCCTGCAGCGAGTCCATCACGCCCTTGCCGATGCCGCGCGCCGGCACGTTGATCACGCGCCGCAGGCTCACGTCGTCGTGCGGGTTGATGATCAGCTTCAGGTAGGCGAGCGCGTCCTTGATTTCCTTGCGCTCGTAGAAGCGGACGCCGCCGATGATCTTGTGCGGCACGCTCTCGCGCATCAGCGAGTCTTCAATCGCGCGCGACTGCGGCGTTGGTGCGGTAGCAGCACCGGCCATCGTCGCGTCGATGTCCTCGGCGCGCGCCCGCTTGATCGTCCGGGTGATGAAGTCCGCTTCTTCGAGCTCGTCGTTGCCGCGGTAAGCAGACGATCTTGCGATCCGCCCTTGCGGTCGGTCCAGAGGCTGCTTGTCTTTGCGGTTTCGGTTCTGGCTGGATCACGCGCGGTCGCGGCGTCGAGGATCACCTGCGTCGAGCGGTAGTTCTGCTCGAGCCGGACGATCTGCGCGTCGCCGAAAGTCGCTGCTCGAAGTCGAGGATGTTGCGCAGGTCGGCGCCGCGCCACTTGTAGATCGACTGGTCGGGATCGCCGACGACGGCGAGGTTGCGATGTACTTCGGCGAGCCGCGCGAATCAGCAGGTACTGCGGCCGGTTCGTGTCCTGAGTATCGTCCACCATGCACGTACGTGAACTTGTGCGCGTAGAACTCGCGCGCCTGCTCCGACTGTCTCGAAGAGCTCGACCGTCTTGAGCAGCAGGTCGTCGAAGTCGAGCGCGTTGGCTGTCCTTCAGCGCAACGAGATAGCGTCTCGTAGATCCTCGGCGATCTGCTCGTCGCGGAAGTTGAATCGGCCGCGCAGCGAACTCAGGCCCTTCCATCCGGTTCTTCGCGTGGCTGATGCGCGACAGCGCCAGCCGCGGCGGCACCGAGCTTCGTCGTCGATGCTCAGCTCGCGCTGCGGCCTGCTTGACGACCGCGACCTGGTCGGACGAGTCGTAGATGACGAAATCGCGCGACAACCCGATCTTCGGCGCCTCGCGCCGCAGCAGCCGCGCGCAGAGCGCATGAAACGTGCGACAGCCAGACGCCGTCCGCATCGTCGCCGATGAGCGCCTCGACGCGCTCGCGCATCTCCTGCGCCGCCTTGTTCGTGAACGTCACCGCGAGCACCTCGATCCGGCCTCGGCGTGGCCGTCGCCGATGAGGTAGGCGATGCGATAGGTGATGACGCGCGTCTTACCCGGACCCCGCGCCCGCGAGGATGAGCAGCGGCCCGTCGCGGTGCAGCACCGCTTCACGCTGCTCGGGATTGAGTTTGTCGAGGAAGTCCATGGGGATGAGTGTCTCAAGTATATCGAGTGTCGAGAGGGAATCGGCGCGCAGGCGTTCGCGGGCTCGGCAGCTCGACGTGCTGCTCAGAGCGCTGCGTGCAGGCTGCTCTCGAGCAGACCGTGGCGAGGCATGGAGGATTTGGCCGCGGCGATCAAGCTCTGGACATGCTGCGCGAGCTCGGTTGATCTGAAGAGGTGGTTCAACCGTTATCGCCAATTCGAGCAGCGCGTGTCCAACTCGGCCTTGCGATCCGAGTGCGATCGTTCATGGTTCATGTAAGCTCGCTGCGATCGCCTGCTGTGTCCCTCAGCAATATTCGCCGGTATGGATGCTGCCGCGCGCGAAGCTGCTGCGGTCGAAGCCATATGCCTTGCCTTGAAGGGAGCCACTCAGGTGGATAGCGAGGCACAAGAGACATCGGCATTACGCCCCAGACATCCAGCTCCCGGAAGGTCATGGACTCTTTGGGCCGACGCAACGGTCCTCACGTGTGTACTGAGACGTCGCTTCGGGGCGCACACCCAAATGACTGGAAAAGCTGCGTCGGACGACAGTGTTGAACGACGCTGAGGACTTCTCCTGCGACTCTGACAAGGGTTCCACACGTTTTCCGAACGCCGGAACGCCGAACGCCGAACGCCGGGCGCCAGAACGCCGACGCCGAGACGCCGACACGCCGACTGCCGACCGCCGACCTGCCGACTGCCGACCGCCGCCGACCGTCGACCCCGTAATGCCATCCCCCGTATGCCCTCGACGCTCTTCAGAAAGTCCGCGGATCTGCACACGTCCGCAAAATGCCCAACGGGCGGGACGCAGCTGTTCATCGGCCTGCACCTGATCCACGAGGTCACGACGCCGCAGGCGTTCGACATGCTGCGCGCGCGCGGGCTGGCAGGTCGCGATTCCCGGAGCGCACGATCGCGACGGTCGATCACATCGTCCCGACGCGCGATCAGCGGCGGCCGTTCGTCGACGTGATGGCCGAAGACATGCTGTCGGCGCTCGAGCGCAACTGCCGCGAGCACGGGATCCGGCTGTTCGACCTCGGCGAGCGGCGCGCAGGGCATCGTCCACGTCATCGGGCCGGAGCTCGGGCTGACGCAGCCGGGCATGACGATCGCCTGCGGCGACAGCCACACCTCGACGCACGGCGCGTTCGGCGCCGTCGCGTTCGGGATCGGCACGTCGCAGGTGCGCGACGTGCTCGCGTCGCAGTGCCTGGCGATCGAGCCGCTCAAGGTGCGCCGCATCGAGGTGCAACGGCACGCTCGGCCCGGGCGTCTACGCGAAGGACGTCATCCTCGAGATCATCCGGCGGCTCGGCGTGCAAGGGCGGCGTCGGCTACGCCTACGAGTACGCCGGCGACGCGATCGAGCGCATGTCGATGGACGAGCGGATGACGATCTGCAACATGTCGATCGAGGGCGGCGCGCGCGTGCGGCTACGTCAATCCGGACCAGACGACGTTCGACTACCTGCGCGGCCGCGCGCTTGCGCCCGCAGGCGACGACTTCGACGCGGCCGCCGCGTGGTGGCGAGCAGCATGGCGTCCGGATGCCGGACGCGGCGCTACGACGACGAGGTGGAGCTCGACGCGGCGGCGATCCGGCCGACCGTGACCTGGGGCATCAATCCCGGGCCAGTCGGTGTGCGTCGACGAGACGCTGCCGCGGCCGGCCGACGTCCGGCGACCGATCGGCCGCCGTCGACGAAGCGCTCGAGTTCATGGCGCTTGCCGGCGGGCGAGCCGATCAAGGGCACGAAGATCGACGTGGCGTTCGTCGGATCGTGCACCAACGCGCGGCTGTCCGACCTGCGCGAGGCCGCGCGCGTCGGTCGCGGGCCGCCACGTCGCGCCGCACGTGCGAGGCGCTCGTCGTGCCGGGATCGCAGGCGGTGCGCGCTCGCGGCGGAGCGCGAGGGCCTCGACCGCGTGTTCATCGAGGCGGGCTTCGACTGGCGCGGCGCCGGCTGCTCGATGTGCCTCGCGATGAATCCCGACCGGCTCGAAGGCCGCGAGATCTGCGCCTCGTCCTCGAACCGGAACTTCAAGGGACGGCAGGGCAGCCCGACCGGCCGCACGCTGCTGATGAGCCCGGCGATGGTGGCCGCCGCAGCTGTCGCCGGTGAGGTCGTGGACGTCCGGGAGATTGCCGCGCAATGGCCATTGAGCAGATTCGTCACGATCAGCGGCACCGCGCCTGCCGCTGCGCGGCGACGACATCGACACCGGATCGGATCATCCCCGCGCGGTTCCTGCGGTCGATCATCGTTCGAGGGGCCTCGAGAAGCATCTGTTCGAGGACGACCGGATCAGGCCGACGCGCGCGCACGGGACCCATCCGATCGTCGAATCCGCGCCTACGCCGGCAGCCGCGATCCTGCTGGTGAACGCGAACTTCGGCTGCGGCTCGTCGCGCGAGCACGCCGCCGCAGGCGATCCGCCGGCGCGGCATTCGCGCCGTGATGGGCGAGTCGTTTTCGGAAATCTTCTTCGGCAACTCCGTGGTCATCGGTCATGCCCTGCGTGACCGCGTCGCGCGCCGACATGGAACGGCTTGCAGGGGCTCGTCGAAACCGCGCCGGCGACAACGCTGTCGCTGGATCTCGGGTTCGGCACTGTCTCCGGCGGTGGCGCGACCGTCGCCGTCAGCCTCGCCGGCCGCCGCGCGCGGGAGTCGTTCCTCGAAGGCACGCTGGGACGCCACCGGCATGCTGCTCGATCGATACGAGGGACGTGGAGGCGGTGGCCAGCTGGTTGCGCATGAGCGACGGGCTGGCGGTGATGCGGGCGAACAGAGCTGAGAGCGCGGGTCCTAGTACGACGTGAGCTTCGAGACTCCGCTGTCGCGCTACCGGCGAGCTCAGCTCAGAACGCTAGCGTCTGCGCTCGCGCTGCACCGTTTCGAGAAACGCCTCCGCGGCGATGCGACAGCTCGCCACTGCGACGATAGACCAGCCTGACCTGCCTCGCTGATCCGAGGCCCGGGACGTTGACGGCCGCGAGCTGGCCGCGCGCGATTTCCGTCAAAGCGCAGCGTCGCGGCAGCACCGCGACGCCGAGCCCGGATTCCACCGCGCGCTTGATGCCGTCCAGGCTTGGCAGCGCTATCTGAATGTTGATCGGCGCGTGACGCCGCTCGTAGAGGCGCAGGACGCGCTCGCGCGCCGGCGACGGATCGTTGTGCGCGATGACGGTCTCGGCGGCCGACCTCCTCGAGCGACACCCGCCGCCTTGCCGCGAGCGGATGCTGCGGGTGCGTCAGGAGCACGAGCTCGTCCCTCCCGAGCGAGATCGCGTGGAGGCCCTTATCGGGAGGCTGGAACGTCAGGACGCCGCAGTCGAGGCTGCGGTTCGAGCAGCTCGGTGGCCATCTGGCGCGACGGCACGCGCCGGACTTCGACGAGCGCCTGCGGATGATCCTTCGCGAACCGTTCGATGAAGGGCAGCAGCGTATGGACGGCCGCCTCGTTCGCGCCGATCACGACGCGCCCGCGACGGACCTGCTGGAGCTCCCGGACGGCCTGCTCGGCGTCCGACGCGAGCCGCATCAGCCGCATGGCGTAGTCCTGAGCAGCCGCCCCGCTTCGGTCAGCGTGCCGTCCGGGAGGTCCTGTCGAAGAGACGCTCCCCGAGCTCTTCTTCGAGGCGCCGAATGCCCTGGCTGACCGCCGGCTGGGTGCGGTGCAGCTTCTTCGCCGCCGACGAGAAGCTTCTCTCCGACGCGACCGTGAGGAATGTGCTGAGGTCCTGGAGCTGCATCGGTCAGAGGGGTCCAAACCCTGTATAATCACACTTTATCATAAGCATAAAAGTATAAATTTGACGCGGGTCCGCGACGGCGGGCTACAAGAGTCTGGGGAGGATCCCGATGTCCACGAAACGGCCTCACGATCTTCGACACGACGCTGCGCGATGGCGAACAGGCGCCCGGGCTTCTCGCTGCGGACCGACGAGAAGCTGACGATGGCGCGCCAGCTCGCGGCGCTCGGCGTGGACGTGATCGAAGCCGGGTTTCCCGATCGCCTCGGAGGCGGACGCCGAATCGGTCAGGCTCGTCGCGACGCACATTCGGGGGCCGGTCGTCGCCGGTCTGGCCCGCTGCACGCCAGCCGACATCGATCGCGCGCGGCTGAGGCGCTCGACGCCGCTCCGCGGCGCCGCATCCACATCCTTCATCGCCACGTCGGATCTGCACCTCGAGCGCAAGCTCCGGATGTCGCGCGAGGCCTGCCTCGATGCCGCCGTCGCCGCGGTCCACTCGCGCGCGACGCTACACCGACGACGTGCAGTTCTCGGCGGAGGACGCGACGCGCAGCGACATGGACTTCCTGTGCCGCGTCGTCGAAGAGGTCATCTCGGCGGGATGCACGACAGTCAACCTGCCGGACACCGTCGGGTTACTCGACGCCCGACGAGATCGGCGACGTTCTTCCGCACGATCCTCATCGCGTGTGCCGAACGCCCGACCACGCGACGTTCAGCGCGCACTGCCACGACGACCTCGGGCTTGCGGTGGCGAACACCCTGGCTGCCGTCTCCGCGCGGCGCGCGTCAGGTCGAGTGCACGATCAACGGCATCGGCGAGCGCGCCGGCAACGCGTCGCTCGAAGAGATCGTGATGGCGACGCGCGTGCGCGCCGATCGTGCTGCCGTTCGAGACGCGGCATCGACACGCGAGAGATCTATCCCGTCCAGCCAGCTGCTGACGGCGCTGACCGGCGAAAGCGTGCAGGCGAACAAGGCCATCGTCGGCCGCAATGCGTTCGCGCACGAGGCCGGCATTCACCAGGACGGGATGCTGAAGGATCGCCGCACCTACGAGATCATGCGCCCCGAGGAAGTCGGCGTGCCGCAGGCGACGCTGGTGCTCGGCAAGCACTCTGGCCGCCACGCCGTGCAGCGGCGCTGCGAGCAGCTCGGCACGAGCGTCGATCGCCACGAGCTCGATCGGATCTACAAGGCGGTCATCGAGCTCGCCGATCGCGAAAAAGTCGTCAGCGGACAACGACCTCGCGGCCATCGTCCAGCGCGTCCGCTCGGGCGCGCCGCACGCGGTCCCCGTGCACTCGTCGCCTGATTTCGCCAGCACGCCAGCCGAAACCGGATACGGGCGATGGGTGTAGACCGCCGGCGCTCGCGGATCCGGCGCTCGGCGCTCGAAACCGGAGTCGAGCGTCCGTTCGAGCTTCACAGCGCGTCGCTGGAATCGTTTCGAAGTGCCGTCGTCAGATCAGGCATGCTCGCAGGACGTTTCGGGTTCGCTTTTCCCGAGCCGAGCCGCGCCGAGCCGTAACGCCGAACGCCGAACGCCGGCATCCATCCTCTATTCCACCGTCACACTCTTCGCCAGATTCCTCGGCTGGTCCACGTCGCAACCGCGACGCACGCGATGTGATAGGCCAGCAGCTGCAGCGGTCACGACCATCAGGACCGGCGTCAGCGAGCGGGTGCGATTCGGGGATCGTGATGAGGAAGTCCTCGGTCGGATCCGAGCAGCGCCTTGCAGCATCCCGCCTCCGGGAGTCGTCAGCGCAAGAACTGTCGCGCCTCGGGCCTTCGCCTCCTGGACGTTGCCGATCATCTTCTCGAAGACGTGATCGTGCGGCGCGATCGCGACGAGCGGCATCCGCTCGTCGATGAGCGCGATCGGTCCGTGCTTCATCTCGCCGGCGGGGTAGCCCTCGGCGTGGATGTAGGAGATCTCCTTCAGCTTCAGCGCGCCTTCGAGCGCGATCGGGATAGTTGATTCCGCGCCCGAGATACGGGAAATCGCTGCGCTGATAGAAGCGCTTCGCGATCTCGTCCGTCGCCGGTTCGCACTTCAGCGTCTGTTCGAGGAGGAGCGGAAGCTGCGTGATCGCGCTCGAGATGAGGCCGCGCGACGTCCGGCGAGAGCGTCCCGCGAATCTGCCCGAGATACGCGGCGACCAGATGCAGCGCGACGAGCTGCGACGTGAACGGCTTCGTGGACGCCACGCCGATCTCGGGGCCGGCGTGCGTGTACACGGTGCCCTCGGTCTCCCGCGTCGGCCATGCTGCCGACGACGTTGCAGATCGCGATGCTGCGGGCCCCTTCTTCCTGGCCTCCGCGCAATGCCGCGAGCGTGTCGGCAGTCTCTCCTGACTGCGTAATCACGATCGCGAGCGTGTTGCCTCGACAGGATCGGATCGCGGTATCGGTACTCGGAGCCGTAGTCGACGTCCACGGGCACGCGCGCGAGCGATTCGATCAGGAACTTTCCGACGAGCGCCGGCGTGCCACGACGTGCCGCATGCGAGGATCACGACCCGTTCGATCTCGCGCAGCACACTAGTCTGGAATCTCGATCTCCTGCAGGAAGACGCTGGCCGGTCTCGACCGACGACGCGGCCGAGGACGTCTCCTTCGACGGCCCATCGGCTGCTCGAAGATCTCCTTGAGCATGAAGTGCTTGTATCCGGCCTTCTCCGCCATGACCGGATCCCAGGCGACGCGCGTGCTCTTCTTGGAAACCGCCGCGCCCGGCATAATCGGTGAACGTCGACGCCCGACGGCGTGATCACCGCCATCTCTTCGTCGCCCATGAACACGACGTCGCGCGTGTGGCGCCAGGATCGGCGGGGATGTCGGACGCGACGAAGAACTCGCCGTCACCAAGACCCGACGACGATCGGCGGCCCGTTGCGGACGGCGACGATCTTGTTGGGATCGTCGGCCGAGATCAGCACCAGCGCGAAGAGGCCGCGCATGTAGCGCAGCGCACGCCGCACCGCGTTCTCGAGACCGTCGCCCTTCGCATCTCGCGCTCGACGAGGTGCGCGACGATCTCGGTGTCCGTCTCGGTGACGAACGTGTGCCCTTCTTTCTGCAGCTGCGTGCTTCAGGTCGAGGTAGTTCTCGATGATCCCGTTGTGGACGACAACGATGCGCCCGGAACAGTCACGATGGGGATGGGCGTTCTCCTCGGTGGGCCGACCGTGCGTCGCCCAGCGCGTATGGCCGATGCCGTAGTCGCCCTCGAGCGGATTGCGCGGCGATGACGTCCTCGAGGTTCGACAGCTTGCCTGGCGCTGCGCCGCAGCTCGATCGCGCCGTTGCGCACGACGGCGACGCCCGCTGAATCGTAGCCCGCGATACTCGAGCCGGCCGCAGGCCGTCGATCAGAATCGGCAGGACTCGCTTGAGGACCGATGTAGCCGATGATGCCGCACATGGTGTCCGATTCTGTTCGGCGCTCGGCGCTCGGCGTCGGGTCGATTACGCCTTCCTGCCTTGCGACGCTCGACCCAGCCCTCTTTGTTGACCTGCATCCCACGCGCGATCCCGAGCGCACCGGCCGGCACGTCCTCGGGTGATCGATGATCCCGCCGCGACGTATGCGCCTTGGCCGATTCGCACGGGCGCCACCGAGCTGGCTGTCGCTGCCGATGAAGCGCTCCGTCCTCGATGATCGTCGGGTTCTTCGAGACGCCATCGTAGTTGCACGTGATCGTGCCGGCACCGATGTTGACCTTCTCGCCGATCGTCGCATCGCCCAGATAGGCGAGATGATTGGCTTTCGATCCGCGTCCCAGAACGGTCTTTTGAGCTCGACGAAGTTTCCGACGCGCGCACTCTCCCCACGTCCGACTGCGGGCGGAGGTGCGCGAACGGACCGATTCGCGCGCGCGGACCTCACCCGCGACTCGGCGATCACGCAGAAGCTGTGTTCACGAACACGTCGTCCTCGAGCACGCTGTCCACGATACGCACGCTGGACGTGGAGCTCGCACCGCGCGCCGATGGTGGTTCGCCCTTGCAGGTAGACGCCGGGATGGCAGAACGCTGTCCGGCCCCACGGAAACGTCCGGTTCGATCCACGTTCCCGCGGGATCGACGATGGTGACGCCCGCGGCCATGAGCTCTTCGTTCTTGCGATCGCGGAGGTGCGCCGAGACGACCGCCAGCTCACTGCGGCTGTTGACGCCGAGAATCTCGGTGGGATCGCTCGAGAACCACCGTCTCGACCCCGAGCCCGCGCTTGCGATACAGGCGGACGAGGTCCGGCAGGCAATACTCCCCTGCGCGTTCTCGGAGCCGATGGAGCGTAGCGCCGCGAACAGCGGCTCGAGATCGAAAGCGTAGATGCTGCTGTTGATTTCGCCGATCCGGCGGATCTCCGCGCTCGCGTCTCGATGCTCGACGATCGACACGATGGCGCCATCCTGCCGACGATTCGTCCGTACCCGGTGGGATCGGCCACACTCGCCGTGAGAACCGTTGCGGCTGCGCCCTTTGCTGTATGGGTGTCGACCAGGCGCTCGAGCGTGCCTGGTCTGAGAAGCGGAGCGTCGCCGGACAGCACCACCAGCGTTCCGCGACGTCCGGCCAGGGGCCGCTCGGCCTGGAGGAGCGCATGGCCGGTTCCCAGTTGCGGTTCCCTGAACGACGAGGGAAACCGAAGGCCGCGTCGCCAGCTTGTCTCGCACACGAGATCCGCCTCGTGCCCGACGACCACCGTGGTGGACGCCGGACGCAACGCGTCACCCGAACGGAGGACGTGCTCGATCATTGGAAGGCCTGCAGACCTGGTGGAGGACCTTGGGCACCGCCGATTTCATGCGGGTGCCTTTGCCAGCGGCGAGGACGACGATGTGGAGATTCGGCCATGAGGATGCACGGCAAGTGTACTGGTGCCGCGGCGCACCGAGTGATTCGAATGCCGGATCAAATCACTGGCTAATCCCGAGCTTGATGTGTTGTCGCGTGACGACGGGCCTTCAGGCCCGTCCAGAGGCGTGGGCTAGGAGCCCGCTCTACAGCAACACGAGTCAACCGACCGAGTGCCGGCTTGCGCGTCGAAGCCAGGGCCGAGATTCCCGTCAGCGACGAGCGCGGGCGCGTCCCTTCAGGTCGGGAGTGGTTTCTTCCAGCAGAGATTTGACGGTAGGGGACTCGCGCAGGCGCTCGAGGTCGGCGTCTTGTCTGGCAAGTGACCTACTGTCTGGATTCAATTCAATCGCACGTCGGAGGTGCTCGACCGCCTTTGCGGTTTCCGCGCGTGTCGAGTGGATGACGGCCATCATGTAGTGCGCGTGGTGGCTGGCTGGTTCCTGGTCGAGTGCTCGCCGGACGTGCCCCAGGGCCGCGTCACGAGTCACCTGCGCTCAGCGACATCGTCGCGGCGTAGACCCTCTCAGCCGTCGGTCTGTGGTCCGGCTGGCCGCTGGGCCGTCTCGCGCTCGCAGACCCGAGCGTACAGGCGGGCGCGCTCGATGAGCTCCCGTTCCTCGGGATAGCGCTGGAGCACCTGTCGGAAGGATTCGGCGGCGGCGGGGTAGTCGTGCCGCTGCAGTCCGCGGACGCCGCTCTCGTAAATCGCGATGGCCTCGTAGAAGCTGGGCTTCTTCGGGACCGGCGGTGGTTCTGGCGGTGCCAACCGGCGCGACAGCGACCGGTCCTCAGGACCGCCGTCGATGAGGGCTTTTCGGCGACCCTTGCGACTTTGCGGCCGGTTTGGCGGCCAGTTTTGGCAGTGGCTTGCTGGCCGGCTTCGATCGCGCCTCGTCGCGAGCTTGGCCAGCGGTCTGGCGGCTGGCTTGGCGCCTAGAACGAGCCGAGCGGGCGGACGTCTGGCGTTTTCGTCGCTTTCGCCGCCTTGCCGATCGGCACTGCTTTCTTGCTAGGGCGACCGGCAGCAGGCCGACGCACCTTGGCGAGGTTCTTCCCTGGGCTCACGTCGGGCTGAGACAGTAGCAAATCGGGTTCAGAGGGTCAAGGAGGACTTTGCGGCGACTAAATAGGTCATCAACCAGAATTCATTCGAATCTGGTGAACGACCGAATATACATCTCTAGACGGGAGGGCGTATCTCTTAGCCAGAGTCCGGACGGCTCCGCGAGGATTGGCGCCGGCGCCGATGAGGTCGTCGAAGTCTTTCCGAAGAGCGGCCTCTGAATATGGCAATACGACCAATTTCATCCGTTTGAGGAGGCGGAATGACGAGCGTGTATTCACCTCTAGGCGTCTGTCTGGAGACGCAGATGCTCAGAAATAGTGCATACGGCCAAATTCTCGTGCGCCTTGGTCAGCTCTCGTCCGACAGCGATCGCGGCGGTCGCCCGGGGATTCGAGCAAGTCGGACAGCGTCTGCCTGATCCGATGCGGCGCCTCATAAGCGATCGTCGTCACATCCTGCTCGGCGAGAGAGCTGGAACCACAATTTTCTGGTCTTTTGACTTAATTGGTGGGAATCCCACGCGAACAAGAACTGTTCAGCTTGTGAGGCCTGATGCGGACAGCGCCGCCACGGCGGCTGAAGGCCCGGGAATCGGCTCGACCCGGATACCTGCCGCATGAGCTGCCGCCACCAGATCCGCTCCGGATCTGAGACGACCGGCGTCCCCGCATCCGACACGAGCGCAACGGATTCGCCTGCCGCAGAGCGCGCAATGAGCAGGACCGGCGCGCGCAGGCCGCTCATTGTGCTCGTGCAGGCTCGTCGTGCGGCGTCGAGATCGAGTAGTGTTGGAGGAGCCGCGCCGTGCGGCGCGTGTCCTCCGCCGCGATCACGGAGACTTCGCGCAGAATCCGGAGGGCGCGCAAGGCGTCACATCCTCGAGGTTGCCGATAGGAGTGGCGACCACATAGAGGGTGCCCGGCATGACTGCGCCGGGCCGATTGTACCAAAATGTATTCAGCCGAACCCCTGCCGCACTTCGTCGACGAATACTCTCGCGTATCTCTACGAAGCACACCCGACCAACGCCGACATTCGACGGCGTCCACCTGCATGACGACCTGCTCGAGGACTGGGCCGTCAGCGCGATTGACGCGCAGATCCGCGACCCTGGGTGGCTTCGCCCGGCGTCTGGCCGCAATCGATCCGGCGCGCCTGACCGACATCGAACGGCTCGAGCGACCGGCGCTCGACGTCGAACATCCGCGCGCGGCTGTTCGAGCTGGAACAGGTCCGGACCTGGGAGCGCAGCCTCGCAGCACTACGCCGACATCCTGGCGACGAGCCTGGCAGGCCAGGTGCTGTTCGACTACGCGCCGCTCGCCGAGCGGGCGCGCCGGCGTGCTCTCGAAGCTCCGGCAGGTGCCGCGGCTGATGCAGGCGGCGCGCGACAACATCAAGGATCCGCCCGGCATCTACGTGAAGGTCGGGCTCGAGAGCCTGCGCGGCACCCTGCGATTCATCAACGACGATCTGCCGCGCGCGTTCGGCGACCTGGGCGACCTGCACCTGCTGCGGCGACCTCGCCGACGCGTCCACCGAGGCCGTCGACGCGCGATCGGCGGCCTACATCGAGTATCTCGAGAAGCGACCTGGCGCCGCGCAGCAGGGGCCCGTTCCGGCTCGGGCGCGGAGCGTTTCGAGCAGAAGTTCCGGCTCGACGAGGGCATCACGCTCGGCGCGGATCGCCTGCTGGCGATTGCGATGCGCGAGCTGCAGCGCGACGCAGGACGAATTCCGCCGCGTCGCCTCGCGGCGTCGAACGGCGGCGATCCGCTGGCCGCCTGGGCGAGCGCCGAAAGACAGACCATCCGCCTGCCGGTCAGCTCGTCGCCCGTCGCGCAGCAGCAGCTCGCCGAGCTCGCCGACTTCATCCGCGCGGCAGACGGATCATCACGCTCCCCGAAGGTGCGCCGGTGTCGAGTGCGCGCCGACGCCGCGCTTCTATCGGCTGGACGTTCGGCGAGCATGTGGACGCCCGGGTCCGTTCGAGACGCGCCCGCTGCGCGCGTTTACTACATCACCGACGTCGATCCCGTCGTGGCCGCCGGAGCGCCAGGACGAGCACTCTGCGCGACTTCAACTACGGCGCGCTCTGGTCGATCTCGATCCACGAGGTGTTTCCCGGACACTTCCTGCACTACCAGCACCTCCGGCAGGTCGACGTCGAAGCTGCGCAAGTCGATCCTGTTCTCGTCGACGGCGTTCGTCGAAGGCTGGGCGCACTACTGCGAGCAGATGATGGTCGAGGCGAGGGCTTCCGGCAGAGCGGACACCGCCGTCCGGCTCGGTCAGCTCGCGCGAAGCACTCATCCGCCTGTGCCGCTTCATCGTCGGGATCCGGCTGCACTGCGAGGACATGTCGGTCGAGCAGGGTGTGCGGTTCTTCCGGGAGGAGGCGTTCCTCGAGGAGCCGAGCGCGCGTCGCGAAGCCGAGCGCGGCACGTTCGATCCCGTCGTACATTCTGTACTCGGCCGGGAAGCTGATGCTCCTGAAGCTGCGGGAAGACTACAAGGCGCCACCGTCGGCGCGAAATACTCGCTGCGAGGGTTCCATGACACGCTGCTCGCCAACGGGCACCGTGCCGCTCGTGGCTCCATCGCGCGCTGATGCTCGGCGAACGCAACGGTGAGATGATCGAATAGGCGCGCCGGGCGCGCCTGCCGAAGCGACGCGGGACTCACCGCGAGCCACGGCGTCGAAGAGTGCGGCAGGGCGAAGCGCCCCACCTAATAAGCTATGCCACTGTGTAGTATGAGTGCGACGTCTGCGCCTCATCGTTTGAGCGCATTCAGAAATTCTCCGATCCTCTTGTCGACGTCTGCCCCGTCCTGCGGCGGCCACGTCCGAAAGCTGCTGTCGTCCCCGCGTTCCAGTTCAAGGGAACGGGCTGGGCATGTCACGTGACTACGCGAAAAAGACCAACACGGACTCGAACAAGGGCAGGGACTCGAACAAGGGCAGCGACTGAAGGGAGAATCGAAGTCCGCTGACTCGTCGTCATCCGAATCGCTCCGCCAGCAGCGCAGATGCGAGCAGCGCCTCGTCTGCGTCCCCGCCACGAAGACCGAGTCCAAGCCCAAGGCCGAAGTCGAAGTAGTCGCGAGGACAGGAGTCGAGCGCTGCCGCCGGAGCAGACTGCACGCGCGAAGGCGGACGGGCGACCACCTTCGCCAAGGCTACGGTGGTCCGCCGTAGCTTCAGCGAAGGCGGAAGCCCCCGGTTAGTTTACCGATGAACTGCTCGAGATCGATGCGGCGCAAGCACTCCGTGAAGTGCTCGGCGATGTCCGGCCGGCGCAGCGCGAAGTAGACGACCGCCTTCAGGAAACCGAGCTTGTTCCCCGTGTCGTGCCGCACGCCGTCCACGTGGTATCCGTAGATCGGACGCTGCTTCAGCAGGCGGCGCAGACCGTTGGTCAGCTGGATCTCCCCGGTCCGATCCTTCGAGGTTTCGACGAGCGCGGGAAAGATATCGGGCGTCAGGATGTATCGCCCGATGATCGCGAGATCCGACGGCGCCTCATTCACGGGCGGCTTCTCGACCATGTCGTTGATCCGGTAGACCCCGGCTTGATCTCGTCGGCGTCGATGATGCCGTACGAGCTGACGTCGGACTTCGGCACCCGCTCGATCGCGAGGACGGGCCCCTGCACCTCGTCGAAGACGTCGATCATCTGTCGCAACGCCGGCGGCTTCGCGTCGATCACGTCGTCGCCGAGGATGACGGCGAAGCGGCTCGTCGCCCACGAGGTTTCGAGTGACGAGGACAGCGTGGCCAAGGCCAAGCGGCTCACCCTGACGCACGTAGGGAGAAGTTGATCAGATCTCGAGATCTTCCGGATCTCCGCGAGGAGCCCGTCTTGCCACGCGCCTCCAGAAACGTCTCGAGCTCCACGGACACGTCGAAGTGGTCCTCGATCGCGTTCTTGCCGCGGCCCGTGACCAGGATGATGTTGTCGACACCGGATGCGACGGCCTCTTCGACGTCGCATTGGATGATCGGTTTATCCACGAGCGGCAGCATTTCTTTCGGCTGCGCCTTGGTCGCGGGGAGGAATCGTGTGCTCCAAACCGGCCGCCGGAAAGACGGCTTTCGGATCGCTTGCGTTTTCGGACTCTGGCAGCGGGCTCGGTCATGGCCCGATGGTAGCTCAGTCCGTTATGCGGCTCGCTACAAGAATTCAGTTCTCGTTGTGAATGAGCTGCATAACGGCCCAGGCGCGCCGCAGGCGCGCCCGCCGGAGCAGCGGGGCGAGGGGCCCCCGCGAGCGATGGCGCTGGGGTCCGGCGGGCGAAGCCCCCGGTCTCGTCAGACCATGAGCGCCCGTTATAGGATTTAGGCATGCTCGACCCCGCTCTGGTGCGCGATCACATGGACGTCGTTCGTACGGGCCTGCAGAACCGCGGGCTGAAGATCGAGGCCGAGCGCTGTCGCAGCCTCGCGACGCTCGAGACGCGGCGCCGCAGCGCTGCTGCCGCAGGTCGAGGGTCTCAAACAGGAGCAGAACGCGGCGGCCGAGGAGGTTGCGCGTGCGAAGCGCGAAGGGCTCGACCCCTCGGCGATCTTCGCGGCGAACAAGACGCGCGCGCAGCGCATCCGTCAGCTCGAGGTCGAGGTCGGCGAGGTCGAGGCGCAGCGTTCGGCGCTCCTGATGACGCTCCCGAATCTGCCTCACGCGAGCGTGCCGATTGGCACGTCCGCCGAGGACAACCAGGAAGTTCGTCGGCACGGCGCGCCCCGGTGTTCGCGTTCGAGCCCAAACCGCACTGGGACCTGGGACCGGCGCTCGGCATTCATCGATTTCGAGCGTGCCACGCGAATGTCCGGGCGCGCGATTCTCGGTGCTGCTCGGCGCGGGCGCGCGGCTCGCGCGCGCGCTGATCAATTTCATGCTCGAGCTCCACACGCAGGAGCACGGTTACGTCGAGGTGGAGCCGCCGTTCCTCGTCAATGCCGACGCATTGCGCGGCACCGGCAACCTGCCGAAGTTCGAGCAGGATCTCTTCAAGATCGCCGGCGATTGGGATCTCTTCTGATTCCAACTGCTGAGGTCCCGCTGACGAACCTCCATCGAACCGAGATCCTCGACGGTCGCCAGCTTCCGCTGCGCTACACCGCGTATACGCCGTGCTTCCGGAGCGAAGCGGGCTCACTACGGCGCCGATGTCCGAGGGCTGATCCGGCAGCATCAGTTCGACAAAGTCGAGCTCGTGAAGATCACGACGCCTGAGCAGTCCCATGACGAGCTCGAGTCGCTCGTCCGGAACGCCGAGGACCGTCCTGGAGCGCCTCGAGTCTCGCCCTATCGGACGGTGGTTCTCTGCACCGGAGACATGGGACTTTGCGTCGGCGAAGACGCACGACATCGAGGTGTGGCTCCCGAGTCAGCAGACGTACCGCGAGATTTCATCGTGCAGCAACACCGAGGCGTTCCAGGCGCGCCGCGCCGGCATCAGGTTCCGCGCCGCAAGGGACCGGCAAGGCTGAGCACGTCCACACGCTGAACGGATCGGGCTGGCGGTCGGCCGCACGCTTATCGCTGTTCTGGAGAACTATCAGCAGGCGGATGGATCGGTCGTCGTGCCCGAGGCACTCCGGTCGCATATGGGCGGGATGGAGATCATCGCCGAGGTGACGTCGGGGTCGCCGGCACAACGAAAACACGAGATAAGCGCAAAGTTCAGGCGAAGCAGGAGATCAATGAAAGTTCTCATCACCGGCGGTGCAGGATTTCTCGAGGGCGTCTGGCGAAGAAGCTGCTCGAGCGCGGTAAGCTCACCGGCCTCGACGGCCGGGAACAGACAATCGACCGCCTCGTGCTCCTCGACGTCGTCCCGTCCCCACCGACCAGCGACGCGCGGGTCAGCTCGTTCGCCGGCGACATCGCGGATCCGGCGCTGCTCGAGCGCCTGATCGACACCGATACCGCCTCCATCTTTCACCTGGCCGCCATTGTCAGCGGCCAGGCCGAGGCGGATTTCGATCTCGGCATGCGCGTCAACTTCGACGCGACGAGAACCGCTGCTGGAGATCAGCCGCGCGCGCGGTCATCGCCCGCGGGTCGTCTTCGCGAGCAGCTGCGCGGTCTACGGCGGCGAGCTGCCCTGACGTCGTGCCGCAGCTGCACGAGCTGATGCCGCAGTCCTCGTACGGGACGCAGAAGGCGATGGGAGAGCTGCTGGATCAAGCGACTACACGCGGCGCGGGTTCATCGATGGCCGCTCGCTGCGCCTTCCAACGATCAGCGTCCGTGCGGGCAAACCGAACGCGGCCCTGTCGTCATTTGCCAGCGGGATCATCCGCGAGCCGCTGAAAGGTGAGGTCTCGGTCTGCCCGGTGCCAGCCTCGACTCGCGTCTGGATGCTGTCGCCCGCGACCGTGACCGACTGCTTCATCGCCGCGCACGAAATCCCTGGCGACACGCTCGGATTCAATCGCAGCCTCGCGCTTCCTGGCCTGACCGCGACCGTCGAGGGAAATGATCGCCGCCCTCGAGCGTGTGGCTGGGCGCGAGGTCGCCGACCGTGTGCGAGTCGAGCCCGATCCTCGCGTCAGGCGCATCGTGGACACGTGGCCCGTGGCGGTGGACGCCTCTCGCGCATTGTCGCTTGGGTTCCCGACCGATCATTCGTTCGAAGACATCGTACGGCGCTACATGGCTGACGATATGTAAAGCTGGCGCTGCCCGCCCGTTTCAGATCAGCTTCCGAAGCTGAGCATGACGCGGTTTGTATTGGTTCCCTTGCTGTTGTTCGTCACGCCCCAGCAGTTGGCGGTCTTGGTGAATTGTTGCGCGTTCACGAGGACGAGGACGGGTTCTGAGTCCGGCTGCAATCGCCGCGGGAATCACGATCTCTTCCAGTCTGCACGCGCCGCCGCGGACCTCGCCGACTTCGAAAGCCACATGGCCGTTCGGCCGTAGAATCCGCCTCTACCTCTGCAAGCGTGCTCGTGACGAACGCCTTCCACGCGTCCTTCTGCTTTGGCGAGGGTCACGGGGACCGTGGCCGCGTCGATGCCGCTGAACCAGCATCGCAACCAGTTGTCGCCCTTGTAGTCCACCACGTCGAGAAACGGCGGAGACGTCACGGCCAGCGCGACGGAGTTGTCGTCGATCGACGGCGTATTCGACGAAGGCGCCGACGACGATCCGGGCACTGTCGGCGACGCCTGCCAGGTCGCCTCGCAGCCCCGCGGTGACGTCTCGCAGACAGCGATCGGCTCTTCGACAGGATGATGCTCGGAACGTCCCGAGGCGGTGGGCTCTGATTGAGTCTCGAGTTGATTTTGGCCTGAGCGCGGGACGATACCGCCTGGTTTGGCGGCAGCGTATGACGGAGAAGAATCCAGTCGAGTGCCCGGTCAGCCGATTGACCGCCACCATCCGTATCCAGCGATCGACGCTTGTCAACGTTCCGGTCCGGTCGCGCTCCAGCAAATGCTTTCGGAGCGCCGAAATCTGGCGCAGCGTCTCTGGGTGATAGAAGACCAGCAGATCCTCCGGCATCTCCCCGGCGTCATCGAAGTTCACCGCATCGAGCGCCTGCTGAATCCTGCGCAAGGGACGGAGGCCTGAGGCGCGGATCGCACAAAACGGCGCTCAGAGGGTTCACGTCGCAGCCGCATGGGCGGCGGCCCATCAACGCCGCTTCGACAAGCGTTGTTCCTCGACCCATGAAAGGGTCGTAGACAACGTCGCCGGGACGTGTCAGCCGCTCGATGAAGAAACGCGGAAGCTGGGGCTTGAAGCACGCGCGGTACGAGATCTCGTGGAGGCTGTGCGCGGCGCGTTGCTTGGAGGTCCAGAACTCGTTGGTAAACGTGTTGACGTGCACGGGAGCGCCGGCGTCGCTCGTCACCAGGAGCCGGTCGGTCGCCGTTGCTGCCCTGTTCCAGCGAAAGCTCCGGAACCGATTCTTCGAAGGCAAGGGGATCGTGCTCCTCCAGCGGAAGAAGCGCTGTCGCTGTGCGGTCCGTCATCGCCTGCTAGAGTAGCATCTCGAATCAGACACTGGCCCATCTTTCCTCCCTCCGCCGATCCCTCTATCGGCACGCGTGAAAAGGAACGCTCGTCCACATCCTTCCACAGTGTGCAGACACTTGCTTTATCGAGGAGTCGAAGATGAAGGGCCTCAAACCAGCGTCGATTGCGATCTCTTTACTAACCCTCGCTGCCGCAATGTGGGCATCGCCTGCACGCGCGCAGCCACCGATGGTGCCAGTTCAAGCTCTACATCACAGAGCTGTGGCAACTTGACATCAACCAGGACATCGGCATCGGTGTCATCGGCGACTTCTACGCCAACGTGACGATCAACGGCGTGGGCCAGAGCAGCAAGCAAGGCGGCGACGGAGCGTGCGACGATACGACGTCCACCGGTCTGATCGTTCCGCTGAGGCTGTTCAGGAATTTCGACAGGATCCCCGACTGCCACGTCAAGACACCCTGGGCGTTCTCGCAGCAGGTGCCGGCCGGACAGCCGGTGCACGTCAAGATCCAGATCTTCGATACCGACGCCATCTTCGATGACGAAGCCGATCTGAAAGTCGGTGACGGTGACGCGATCGAGTTCGATGTGGATCCCGCTACAGGAAAGTGGAGCGGCGACATCAACTGGCCGCAGAACTGCAGCCGGCCTGGCCTTAATCTCGGGGGCAACAACGCGAACGTCTGCTGGCAGGCCAGCTTCGACACGGACAACGACGGCCTTCTCGACGTCTGGGAGAAGTTCGGGGTGGACACGAACAACGACGGCCATCATCGATCTGGACCTTCCAGCGCTCAGGCGCCAACCCGTTGCGCAAGGACGTCTTCGTCGAGACCGACTACCTCGCGGCTCCGAATCACTCTCACGGTCCGCGGAAGGACGCGATCGACCGGATCGTGTGCCTCGTTCGCCAACGCGCCGATCTCGAACCCGGACCGGCAACGTCCGGCGTGCAGCTCCATGTCGACGTCGGCAACCTGTATGGCACCGGAGGGTTCTTCTCGGTCGTCGGGCCCGGCGGCGCGGTGGGGACCTATGGGGACTTCGGCGGAGGCAACGAAATCTTCGAGGCCGGGAACGAGATCATCGACGCTTTCGTCTCCCCGAAGGGACCCGGCGTCAAGTTCGCGGATCTGGAAGCCGCCAACTACGATCTCAACCGCGGGCTGGTCCTCCCGGTACGCCATCTTCGGGCACCAGACGAACGCACGCGCGGCCGCGAACGATTGCACCACCGGCGCGATCGATCCGGAGAACCGGCAGTTTCTCCTCACGCTCGGCGGCGTCGACGCGGCCGGGCAGCCCTGTTTCGGGACCGAGGCCGGCTTCTCCATCGGCTCGTCGCTCGAGCAGTCCGGCACGTTCATGCACGATCTCGGTCATGTGCTGAACCGGCTCCATCACGGCGGGTCCGAGGACGTCGACAGGAAGCCGAATTACCTCAGCGTCATGAACTTCGACTTCCAGATGTGCGGCGTGCCGACGAGCCCCGGCGTGCTGCCCGGCGTGTGCGACTACTCGAGGAGCGTGGCGAAGGCGATTCCGCCTCCGCTCGACGAGCGCTCTCTCGACGAGTGCATCGGCATCGCCGGCGGGCTTGGTTTCGGGCCGGTCGACTGGAACCGGAACGGCGTGCTCGAGGGCGAGACGCGTTGCGGTCCGGTCTCCTTCAACTCGCGCGCGGACGTCAACAGCGACGGGATCTGCGTGTCGGCCGGGAGCAACAGGTGTGGTCAATACGATCCCCGAGGGCGACGACCGGATTTCCCGCGGCGCGTGATCGACGGCAGGGATCGCGTCTGCAGCACAGCCGCCGGCCCTGGGACCGACGATGTGCAGGTCACGCCGGTAGGGCAGACGCCAACGCAGCCAGATGTCCTGAACAGCACCGACGATTGGGCCGACGTCATTTTCGACCCTCTCTTCGCGTCCCGGTTCGGCGCGCCAGCGGTGAACCTGAGGCCGACGCGCTCACGCTGCTGGACGCGCGGCTCGATCTAGGCTCGATAATGGCCCCGCAAATCACCCTCGAGCAGGAGTGGGCCCACGACAGCCAAGCCGGGTGACATCGTGACCTTCGCCACCAGGATTGCAAACAAGGGAAGCGGGCCGGCAATCACGTCGCTCCTGAAACAGACGAATCCCGGACGGCAGCGTCCTCCACGCTCGATCTGGGGTCGTCATCGTCGGCGCCGGAGTCGACCGAATCCACGAGCTTCACGGTGCCCGCCAATGCCTGCCCGGGCGACTTCATCGCCGCAGGCGCCGCGATGGCCTTCAAGGATTTCCCGGAAGGGACCTGAGCGCGGCGGCGTCGACGCCGCTGCAGATCCTCGACGTCCCGGCGCCCACGTTCGATCTGGCGTCTATCGCCGAACCTGCTCGTCGCCGCCGGATCACAAGTTCGTCGCGATTTCCGCGACGATCACGTCGACCGACAACTGCGATCGCAGCCCCGTGGTGACGCTCGTGTCCATCACCAGCAACGAGCCTGCGAACAACAAGGAAGCGGACATTCAGGACGCCGGGTTCGGCACCGACGACCGCACGTTCTCGCTGCGGGCGGAGCGCGACACGGATCACGGCGGTACCGGCCGGATCTACACAGTCACCTATCGCGTCACCGACAAGCGCCGGAAACGCGACGGTCAAGAGCGCGACCGTCACGGTGCCAGCCGACAGCGGCGGCGACTGAGTCCTCTTAGGGCGGGTCGACCCAGGTGCTAGACGCCTTGCCGGCAGTCAACTGGGGTCAGACCTGGGTCTGACCCCAACGACTCCAGGCGCCTTGGCGGAAGTCAAGCTCAGCCGACCGCGGAACTGAAGCGGCATTGATGTGATCTCGAGACATTCACTATGGCGATCGAAAACGTGAGCGGCACGGCCTTCGTGGTGGCGGAATTCAGAGCGGAAGAGAACGCCGAGACGGCGCCCCTCTACCGGGACCCCGTCGTCGAGTTGTTCCTGAGCGAAGAGACGAGGCAGGCGGCGGGACGCGTTGCTGCCAGGTTTCCTGCAGGTCCGCGAGATGGTCAAGGTCCGGACGAAGTATTTCGACGACACGCTCGACGAAGCAGCTTCATCGCGGATGTCCGGCAGGTCGTCATCCTTGGCGCCGGCCTCGACACTCGTGCCGTGAGGAAGCACTCGCCGGTCGTGACGCACGTTCGAGATAGACGACGCCGCTACCCTGAGCATCAAAGGGACCCTGCTACGACGGCGCAGGGCTTCGACGTCAACGTGAGGTTCATTCCGGGTAACTACGTGACGGACAGGGTTGATCGATCTGCTCGCGCGAAACAGCTTTGATTTCGACCTGCCGACGTTAACTCATCTGGGAAGGCAACACGATGTATCTGCCGCTGGAGAGCAACAAGCGGATCCTCACGGACATCCGGAACCACGTCAAACGATTCCGTTTGTCCTGTGACTACATGTCGGACTCCGTCATCACGAAGACGACGGGCGATCCTGGCATCGTGACTCTCGTCGAGGCCTTCGCAAACATGGGCGCTCCGTGGATTTCGGGTATCGCTGACATCCGGAATCTTGCGCACGAGCTCGGCGCCTGAACGTCATCGAGAACTTCCGGACCGGCGAACTGTATCAGTCGTACTGGACCGGCCGTCCGATGACGTCCCCGATTTTCGAGTTCTACTCGTGTGCACGCTCGAGGCTCCCCTTCCTCGACCGACCTGGCTACGGTAGTACACCCTGATCAACCGCCACACCGCAATTCACTGGAGTTGGCGTGGCGTCGGGGCTTGCGCCTTGCCGACGCGGGGTGAAGACCTCGCGACTACGCTCAGCCTGAAGTGAAAGAACGATTCGGCTCTTCACACATTGCATGAATCAGCCGGGGCTCGCGTCATGACTGTACCCCGCGTGTTCCCAGACGTTCGTGAGTCACCCTCGACGTGGGCCAAACATCGGCTGGATTCTCGATCAACAAGAGAGAGACCAGCGTGCACGCACCGATACGGAGAGACGACGCGGGGCGAACGAGCTCTGACCCCGCTGGCATTCAAGCGACTCCTCGAATGGCTCGACGGCGGCATCGACTCTCGCGGGGAGACGTACTCGAGATGCGAAGGCGCCTTCGTTTCATATTTCGATCGCCGGAACCGGCTGTCGGCGGATGAGCTGCCGGTGACGAGACGCTCAACCGCATCGCGCGCACCCTGGAGCAGAGCGGCGTCATCCGCGTCACATCCGCCGCGCGCTACTGTTACGTGGTTGCGCCGGTTCGTCCTGCTGGAGGGACGTCCGTCGGGAACGCATGCATGTTCGCGTCGACGACCCCCAGCGCCTCGACCTGCCATCCGAATGGCGCAGAGGCCTGCCGGAGAGGGACGCCGGCCTGGCGCTGCGGGACCAGCGTCTCGACTGCCTCGACTGTTGTCTCCAGAAGCTCCAGCCGGAACAACGCGAGCTGGTCGTCGAGCACCACCGCGGTGCGTTGAGGCAGAGAAGATCGATCGTCGCCGCGACCTGGCGAAGCGGCTCGGCATCACGATGAACGCGCTGGCCATTCGCGCCTGGCGCATCCGCACCGCGCTCGAGTGCTGCGTGGAAGCGTGCCGCACGACGAGGAAGCGGACAGGTTCCGAGCTGCCGCGCACGCCTGCACGGGAGCTCCGGGCGTCGCTCGAACCCGCTTCTCGAGAAGTCAACCTGTAGACTTCCCGTGGATGCGCTTCTGCCGATCGGTTGCGGCGCTCCTGGTCTCGAGCGCAGAGGTCCGACGTCCGCGTCCAGCGGCGCATCCAGAACGGAAGGCCGACCGGCCTGGCGCACAGTGTCCTGCGATAAGATCGGCATGACTGTTTTCCTGACTCCTGTATCGCCACCCGCTCGATGCATCTCGAGGAGATTCGTGTGAGGAGACACGCGTGGTCTCGTTGGCTCGACGGTTTCGGCGCTGGCCGTTGTCGTGAGCCTTCAACTGACAGCCGTCAACGCGCAGTCCGCCACGAGCGTGCTGTTCGTCGGCAACAGCTTCACGTTCGGGCGGGTTCGCCCGTGCGGTTCTATCGATCGAGCACGCGTGACCGACCTGAACGACGAAGGGATTGGCGGAGTGCCGGCGCTGTTCAAGTCCTTCACCGCTCAGGCCGGGCTCGACTACGACCGTCTCGCTCGAAACGAGAGGCGGCTCGGGATTCGAGTTCCATCTCGAGAACAAGCAGGACGTGCTCGGCAGCCGCCCCTGGGACAAGGTCGTGATGCAGGGGCAGAGCATGCTGGATCTCGCGAAGCCGGGCGATGCCACCAAGATCATCGCGACGAGCCGCCAGCTGGCCAGATTCCTGCGCAGCCGCAATCCGAAGGTCGAGCTTCTTCTGATGGCGACCTGGTCGCGCGCCGATCAGACCTACCCGGAGAAGGGCGCGTGGTTCGGCAAGCCGATCGAGGTCATGGCGCGTGACGTGCGCGCCGGCATCGACAAGGCCGCCGCCGGCAGCCGAGCATCAAGATCGTCATCCCGGTCGGCGAAGCCTGGACGCGCGCGATGCAGGCGGCGTCGCCGATCCGAACCGCTACGACGGCATCGAGGCGGGCAAGCTCGATCTCTGGACCTACGACCACTACCACGCCAGCACGGCCGGCTACTATCTCGAGGCGCTCGTCGTGTTTGGGATGTCACCGGGCGCGATCCGCGGTCGCTCGGCGAGACCAGTGTTCGGGCTACGAGCTGGGTCTGCAGAGGCCGCTGGTCGCTGCGCTCGAGCAAGTCGCGTTCGACCAGCTCGACGCGGCGGGACTCCGTCGCTAATTGCCTCGTCGGCACCGCCGAAACCTGTGGCCGGCGAGCGCCGCGTTGCGCACCGTTGACATCGAAGAATCCGCGCGCGCGGCGCTTCTCTTCATCCAGCCACGCATCGGAATTTGTCATGACCATCGCTCCGCTGACGGAACAGCGCTTCGACAGACTTCGTTCAGCATGATCCGCGGGCTGGCCGACTACGCAGACGCCTGAAAGGCCCGGATGCCGCGGCCGTCGAGCGTCTGCGGCAGGACGCGTTCCGGGCCGTCGCCGCGCTTCGAGGCAGCGCTCGCGCTGGACGACTCCGGCGCCGCGCCTCGGCTACGCCGTGTGGTTCGAGACGTGCTCGACGTTTCTAGGGCAAGCCGACATTTGTTGATGTTCCTGGAGGGATCTCTTCGTCAGTGGAAGAAGGGCCGAGGGTCAGGGCGGGCGGGATGCTCTTCGAAGGCACGTCCGGCAGTTGGGAGCGCGAACGCGGCTGCGGACGCATGACGTGGAACGTGCTGGTCTGGGGTCGCTCGCGCGGGACTTCTACCACCGGCGCGGGGCGCGGAGTGGGCCGACGACTGGCTCAGTGTAACACGTGCTCCGTGGCGCGATCGTGTCGATCCAGGCGGGGCACCTTCGCGGTGACGTTGACCGTCGAATTGCAGAGGCTCGGACCGTATGAGGGTACAACCGCCGGGCCGGCTGGGCGCCGGCGGGATGGGAGAGGGTCTGGCGCGCGACCGACAGCCGGCTCGATCGCCAGGTGGCAATAAAGAGTCACTCCCGGCGGGCTTCACCCAGGGGCAGCGAGCGCCTCGCCCGCTTCGAGCGCGAGGCCAGACTGCTGGCCCAGCTCCATCACCCCAACATCGCACCTCGATCTTCGGGTTGGAAGAAGGCACAAGGAATCCGCGCCCTCGTGATGGAGCTCGTCGAAGGTCCTACGCTCGCCGAGCGCCTGGCCGCCGGACCCTTCGGTGGCCGACAGCCTCTCCATCGCGCGGCAGATGCCGAGCCTCGAAGAGGCGCACGCAAAGGACCATTCACCGGGACCTCGCTTTCACGGTTCAAGGTTCCGATCGAGGGACTGTCAAAGTTCTCACCGGTCCGGCAGTCCACCGATCCCGCCGGCGCCGCATCTACGCTGGACCCTCGCTCTCGCCGGCCGCGATGAACTCGCCGACGATGATGGTGATGCTGGGCACGCAGCTCGGGATCATTCTCAACAGCGGCCTGCCATGGCCCCCGAACAGGCCCGCGGCAGCCCGTCGACAAGCGCGCCGACGTCTGGGCCTCGGCGTCGTCCTCTGAGATGCTCTCAGGCCGACCCCTGTTCGCCGACGAGACCGTGGGCGACACGCTCAGTGCCGTGCTGAAAGCGGAGAGAATACCTACCGCGCCCTCCCGAGCACACTCCGGCCGCGATACGTCAGCTCCTCCGTCGGTGCCTGAACGCAACCCGAAGAACCGGATCCACGACGTGGCCGACGTCCGCATCGTTCTCGACGATGTGATCGCCGGGCGAACTGACGAAGGCACGTCGCCGACAGACTCCGTCGCGATCCGCCGCTCTCCATGGAGGACCGCTGTCTGGGGATCCGCTCGTCCTGGCCGGTGCCGCGCAGGTGGGCTACTGCTGGCCCGTCGTCCCGAGAAGAAGCTGGTGGAGCCGTTGCGGTTCTCGATCATGCTCGCGGCAGTTAGGAACTTCTCAACGGCGCGAACGGGATTCTCACGTTTGCGCCTGACGGCCGAAGCCTCGTGTTCTCCGGGACGATGAACGGCAAACAGCACCTGTTCCGCAGGGATCTGGCGGGGCGCGAGGCTGTCGCGATTCCAGTATGGGAAGGCGGCGACTCCACGTTCTTCTCCCCGACGGTCGCTGGATTGGTTTCGTCGCCGGGGGCCTGATCATGAAGGTCGCCTCCGAAGGCGGACGTCCGTTCCGGTTTGCGGACCAGCAAGGCGTCGGCGGATCCACGTGGCTCAAGGACGGCACGATCGTTCCCACCCAGGTGGCTCGACGGGCTCTTTCGAATGTCGGCTGAGGGCGGAAACTCAGCGCCTGACGACCTGGACAGGAGCGCCGGAGAGCTGGGCCACTGGTGGCCCGGCGATGCGCTGCCGGGCGAGCGGTTCGGGCTGTCTTCACGGCCTTCCGCACGCCGGCGGATCGGTCGAGGATCGGCATTCTCGACCTGTCGACAGGCCAGGTGCGCTGGGTCGTGGACGGTGGCTTCTTTGCCCGCTACGCGCCAAGCGGGCACCTCTACGCACGAGGGCAGAGGTTGTTCGCGTGATTCCATTCGACCTCGCAACCGGGACCGTCAGGGGGCTCCGGGGCAAGGCCGTTGCGGTGGTTGACGACCTCCTCGTATCGCAGACGAACGCGCATGGGACGTTCGCCGTCTCAGCACTGGAATGCTGGCGTATGTGACGGAGTCGCTCGGCAACCCGCTGCGGAGCTCGTCTGGCCTCGACCGCGCCGGCCATCCCGCACCGGCCCTTGGCGAGCGTCGCCGCTTCCAATCGGTGAAGCAATACGTAACTGAACGAAGTACAAT